>Ga0209164_1001436_pt1 | contig 30881 bp, 21 predicted proteins | sample MTBNYHSulfiMetaG_FD_187458 | JGI IMG/M metagenome (GOLD analysis project Ga0209164, IMG submission 187458) | Enrichment culture microbial communities from rom New York Harbor, USA that are MTBE-degrading - MTBE-NYH (New York Harbor Sulfidogenic)... | ecosystem: Environmental > Aquatic > Marine >... | reverse complement strand
GTGCGATAGTTACGCGATGCTGTTTGAAACGATCTGGGCGACAGCCCTGACTTTGCAAGATGTACCGTACTGACCGGCGTAGTCCTTTCAGGTGGATTCCTGCGCCGAGTTGGTCGGTGGATGTGAAAGAGAGACACAAGGGGGGGACGATGAAGAACCTTGCATCGATTGCATGGATTGTGTTGCTACCGATGGTGGCAATTGCACAATGGCAGGCCCCGATCAACCTCGGGGCGATGATGAACTCGAGTGTCGCAGACAACACACCATCCATTTCAGCCGGAGGCGACTCCCTGGTCTGGGCAAGCTTTCGTCCCGGTGGGATGGGTGGCATGGATATCTGGATGAGTGTGCGTCAGGTAGGTGGCGATTGGGGCACTCCCATCAACATGCCGGCACCGGTCAATTCCACGGGCACCGAGGCAACGCCCTGCTTCAGCTCGGATGGAACCAAGATCTATTTTTCCGCCATAGGACGTGGAGGAGAAGGAGGCTGGGACCTCTTCGTCTGCGAATTTGATGGTGAAAACTGGTCCGAATCGGTCAATCTCGGAGCCGGTGTCAATAGTGCGGCACAGGATTGGCACCCCTACATCACTCCCGATGGCAATCGTCTCTACTTTTCCAGCTCAAGGGGTGATTCGGACGACATTTTCTTCTCAGACTGGGATGGTGAGGCATGGGGAGAAGCTCAGCTGTTGCCTGGGGCTGTTAATACCGACGAATACGATGAGGAATCTCCCTCTCTGGTCAGTGATGGGAGCTTTTTGTGCTACTCCACGGCCCGTCCCGGCGGCCTCGGTGGACCTGACATCTGGGGGTCGTATTACGATTTCGACACACAAACCTGGGGAGAACCATTTCATCTCGGTGATGACCTCAATTCAGGGGAAAATGACCAGTTTCCAGCGATTGCCGCGAATGGCAGCTTCATGGTCATCATCTCCGATCGCGATGGTGGTCAGGGCAACTACGACCTCTGGGAGAGCACCTATTCGGGGACCTATACGGTTTTCGGCATCGTCGGCCTGTCCGATGCTCCGATTGACAGCGCGGGCACCTTGGTGGTGATCGGTGAGGCGTCCACCACGACAAACGTGCACGGTTACTACGAAATCGGGAACATCGCCCAGGGAGAAACCCTGGTTCAGTTCGCGCATGATGGGTACGAACCATACAGCGAAACTGTCAACGTATCCGGCGATGTTGAACTGGATGTCACACTCGAACCAGGTTCACCGCCGACCGGGTTTGACGATGATTTCGAGAACGGACTTTCTGCCTGGATCGGTACCTGGGAGCTGACGGATGCGGAAGCCCACGGCGGCACATACAGTCTCACAGACAGTCCCGGTGGAAACTACCTGCCCAACCGTGAGAAGACCGTCACCATGATCCGGGGTATCGATCTGACCGAGGCCTTGGGAGCTGAGTTGAGCTTCTGGACTCTTTACGACATAGAACAAAGTTTCGATTTCTGCTATGTCGAGGCCACGGTGGATGGAGGTGAATCCTGGGATGAACTGCTTGCCTTGACGGGCACGATCTCTGAGTGGGAGGAGATCAGCCTTGATCTGGGTGGCTATGCCTCGGAAGCAAACCTCGCCATCCGTTTCAGGTTTACATCCGATGGAGCCCTGGAACTGGATGGTGTCTACATTGACGATCTTCATCTTGCCGGATTGGATGTGGATACTACTCCACCCCATGTACGTCATACGCCGATTCCCAAAAGTGTTGCGATCGAGGCGGAGTGCGAACTCGAGTTTGACATACGTGATATCAGCGGGGTTGAAGGTGCGACTCTCTTCTATTCCATAGATGGAAGTGAGGAGGTGCAGGCCGATCCGCCGACTGTAGATGGCAACATCTACACATTTACCATCCCCCAGCAATATGCCGGGTGCCATGTCTGGTACCGTTTGGAAACATCTGACAATGCCGAACCGGTGAACAGCGGGTCGAATGGTCCCTGGGATTACTATTGTGGACGGATGATCGTCTATGATGATTCATATCCAGAGTTCATTTACGACTTCGGGTACAACCAGTCGATGGGAGTTCGTTTTACCCCAGACGAAACAACCAAACTGGCAGGGTTGCTTTTCAACTTCTACCGTGATCCTTCCCATTCGGTAGACTCGGTCGATGTTCATGTTTGGGACTACTCCGGGACAGTACCAGGAACTGACCTGATCCAGTCGAAAGCAATCTACCCGATTAACACACTCCAGACCCCGCATGCTTGGACTTTTGCGGATTTGAGAGAACGGAATCTTGAAGTGAGTGAGGATTTCGTTGCCGGATGTGTCTTCCGCAGTGTCTATCCCGTAATCCTCGGGGATTCACCGGTAGCAGCTGAACGATCCTACGTTCGGGTGAGCCAATGGGTCCTTGCGAACCAAGATTACTATGTCCGGGCCATTGTGGGGGATTTTCCGGAAAGCGCGGTGAGTGAACCTATCGTGACACTTCCATCCACATTCGAGATGGCCGATCCCTGGCCGAACCCATTCAACAGCTGGTGCACAGTACTGTACCAAGTTCCGTACGACAAACATGCTGAACTTGTGATCTACGATATGTTGGGACGACAAGTGTTGCGTGTCCCGGAAAGTGAAGTGGGTAGTGGCATTCGACGCTATGCCTGGGATGGCTGCTCTGCGGATGGGAAATCGGTTGCATCCGGTGTTTACATCATCCGTCTGGAGGCCGCTGAGGCTCATGTGGCGAAAAAGGTTGTATTCATTCGATAGGGGGCATCCGCCGCACCCCATGACAACCTGATTTCCTATGCGAGGACGGGCCTGGGTATCCAGGCCCGTCAGACCGCTGACATCGGACGTGGGTGTCTGACAGAATAGGATCTCAGGATCTCGGATCAAGGAAGGAGAAGCGGACTCATTGCAGAATTACTAGCAACTTTCGAAGCGAATTGATCCCCCTGAATGTCGCACGGAGGGATAGGGTGCGTTCAAGAACTGCGTTTGAAAAGGTGGATTCGCTTTGTTTCTTCAGGCAATGCCAGAAAACCTCCCGCCCGAACGTACGAAAAGTGTCGATCTCAGTCGTGAGCTTCTGCAGACCGGCTTCCTGTTCAGGGCTCATGAGCGCCTTCAGGAAGGCAACATTTAGTGCGCCTGCATCGGCAATTTCGGAGGCAGAAAAGGGCAGCTCCTCCATCATTGTTCGCAGCTCGTCCGGTGTGCGAATGAACGTCACGACCTCATAACCAAGCGAGTTGTGCAGGTGCTGCTCTATCCGCTCCTCAAGAGCGGCAGCATCCTCCTCCCCACACGTGAAAACCACATTCCCGCTGGCGATAAAGGTGGAGACATCGTCGAACCCCATCTCACCAAACAGGGTTCGCAACAGCTCCATTTTCACAGTATGCCCCCCCACGTTGATCGCTCGAAAGAGTGCGATGTAACGTGGCATCTCTCTCTCCGGATAAATTAGTATCACTGCCTGTCGATGAAGTCACCGCGACCACAACCTGTCATTTCACACGGAAGGTGCGGAGGATCTCTCGTCGATTCCCGACCTTGTCGACCACCAGCAGACGCCAGGAGTGAGTGCCGCGTGGAAGGTTTTCCCACGGCCGAAATGAGATCGTCTTGGCGTCCGGATCGTAAACCCAGATCGTGTTTTCGCCATTCAACTCAAGTCGGCATGCTTTCAAATCGAGATCGGACAGATCGTCGACCACAAGTGCGGAGAGCAGAGGTTTCCTTGTGGAGGCAAGCGCGCCGTCCTGCAAACTGACTCTCGATATTCGTGGCGGCACTGTATCCCGTACAACCGAGAATGTCTCGAAACTGAAAGCCTCCCCCTTCAGCACGAATCCATTCATCTCGCGTTGGTTGCCCAGCCAGGTCCACTCTTCGAGCTGCCCCTCTTCACGATACACAATCCCGCAGAGGCTGTCCCAGGGCGCATCATCGGCGGTGAACGCCACCTCGAAGGGACGCTGGAAGGGGTGGTCCATCGGGTGGAAGGCGAAAAGTGGGGTCAGAGTGTTACTCTCCGACGGGAGTTTGGTCATTCCTGCGATCAGATCGAAATAGAGATCGCCCGGGTCGAAACGCAGCTCGACTCCCTCAGACGGGATCGACCAGCGATCGGATTCTCCGGCGCGGAACCCAGCCATCCGTATGACACGTGTGTTCGTGTGGATCTGGCCAGCGCGATTCTGCACAACCGCAATAAACTCCGCCGGTCCTCGGAAGGAGAGCGGCACTTCCCCGCGTCCGATCCAGATATTCTCGGCATGACGTGTGAGTGTCAAGGCGTGCGCGAAGGGTGCAGCCCGTACCTGAACACGATCCGCCCAATCCGGAACATCTCTCACACTGACCCGCGCGACACGTCCGATCAGACGAATATCGATCTCGAGGGAGGGGTCCTCGAAGACCTCGCCCCGCAGCGGCCTGGAGGGTCCATTCCCTGCCGCAGGTAAAAGCACAGGTTCACGCTGGGAGATCAACGTCCAGGAAGCCTCGGTCGTGTTTCCCGAATTGTCGGTGACCCTGAGACGGATTTCGTGCTTGCCAGGGTCGAGAAGACGCGAATCGATTACGCCACCGGGCAGGGAGCGATCGTAGAACGGCAACTCGTTCCCCGGCAGGATATAAAGCCGTCGAAATCGTTTGTATCCGACTCGCCAGAGTTCGTAATCAAAATCAAGCCGTGACTGACGGTTTAAACGGTAGTTGAACCTGGATGGTTCACTGCGGTGACGCAATTCTCCATTCAGGAATAGCTCGATCGAGCGCACACCCAGCCGGTGCCAGCCGCCGTCCTGCCAGTCGAGAACTTCCGCGCTGATGCCCACGCGGCCATAAAAACTGACCGGCTCGGCACGGTTCCCATTGACCCAACGGACCACCGGAAGCATGTCCCCTTCCACCTCGCTTGACCCATCAAGTGGACGGATCGAGAGGCGGCGGACAACAGGCGGGCGTGTGTCCCGGACGATAAAACCATCCAGCGCAGGGTTATAAGGTTCCGCGATCCCATTTCTCATTTCGAAATGGAGATGCGGCGGTCCTGCGCCCGTATCACCCGTGTAGGCAATCAGCTCACCCTGACGGAAAGGCAGGTCGTTTCGGCCAAAAAAGAGTTCGACTTCGTACTGACCCTTGGCGATTTGCTCGGCACGGACCCGCTCTTCGATCCGTTTATCGAAGGCTGACAGGTGGGCATAGACCGCGATTCGACCGTCCGGCAGCTCGAGATAGACTGCCTTGCCATATCCGCGAAAATCGAGCTTGACACGTGTCACCCAGCCGTCCGCCACCGCGTAGCAGGGGTACCCGGCTGACCCTGAAGTGGAGAAATCCAGCCCGGCGTGAAATCGGTCCGGGCGCGGCTCGCCGAATGTGCTGGTGAAGCGGCGGGATGAATCCGTTGGCCAGCGAAGTCCGGTGGTCGTCATCGGCTCCGGTTTGGCACCGATGGAGAGTGAGGGCGCAGCGAGGATCAGCACCAGGGCAGTCAACGTTAACAGGAGAGCCCGCGTTCCGGCATAGCGGAGGAAGCTGAGTACCGGTGGCCTGGAATAGGTTAGAGTCGTGTCTACCATGCGCACCTGCATCAGCGCTCAGGTGTCGTCTGCAGGTACTTCAGGATATACGAGGCATGGCGAGAGGAGGGGTAATCCGCAAGCAAACGCAGGTATATTTCACGCGCCTTCACCGGGTTGCCAAGTTTCTCGTGGCAGTCCCCGATCTTGTAGAGCGCGTCCTCACGCTTGTTGGTGCCGGGAAATGTCAGGACTCGGTCAAACTCGAGGAGCGCTTGCTCATACTGTTTCAGGTTGAAGTAGGCTTCGCCGATCCAGTACTGGCAGTTGTCGGAGAGATCGTTCGTTCGGTCATCCGCGAGCATCAGGCGAAAATGACGGATCGACTGGGTGAATCGCCCTTTGCTGAACAGGGAGTAACCCTCGTTGTAACGTGCGGTATAGACCGGTGACGCGCCGAAGGCAAAGCCCGCAGCGAACAGCAGGGGGATGACCAGGAAGATGAGGCGTTTCATGAGATATTTCCGGATTACAGAGCTGCTGACCTTTCCTGTCCCGGGCAATATATCGGTCTCCATGACGGACGGCAAGGAAAATGGAACGGAGGGCGGGACCCAATTCAGGCGGGTTGCATCTCTATCGGGCTGGCGCAGACTTCAGCGATCCTGCATATGGCTGCTGAGAGTACCTGGGACCGCAGGTCTCCAGGAGTGTCTTGACAGCACAACCAGAAGAACCTTGCGGTAAGTCCTTGTTTTCTTGAAAAGAAAGATGCTTATACGAAAGGCAACAAGTCTGTGTGTGGTCGCTCGCAATTTTCGCCTGACAAGCGCGGCAAATTTCTTTTCAAGAAAACAAGGTTCGTTTAAGATGTCTCCATCAGAGCTGTCAAGTCGCGCCGAGAGACCGCGCTACGCTTGCCTCTCAGCGAACTTGACGGCTGGATTCTTGCACACATTCTCAGGAGGAGCCTTTATTTCATCAAAACCGCCTTCTTCACCACCCGAACCGGCCCAGCCTCCACGACGATGAAGTAAATCCCGGAGGCAGCCTGGCGGTCCCCCCACTGCAGGTGATGATACCCGGCCGGACGCAAGCCGTGTTCCTGCTCGGCAATTTTCCGGCCGAGAACGTCGAAGACGGTCATCCGCACCGGGGCAGCACTGGGCAACGCAACACGCAGGCTCGTGATCGGATTGAACGGATTGGGATACAGCTCCGATACCGCGAACTCCCGCGGGAGAATATCCTGCTCATCCACAGCGAGATCGTACATCGTGAAGCTGTAGCTCTCGTTCGAGGGGGTCTCATGACCACCCGTATCCCTTGCGATCACGGACCAGGTGTACTCCTGGAAGGGTGCGACTGGAAGTCCTTCCGCGGCCAGGTCAACCTCAAGGCTCCGCTCAGTTAGATCGTCGAAATGCACGAGCACATCATCCGATTCGATGCTCAGCTTGTAGAGGACCTCCCCCCCTTCTGGATCGACCGATTCCCTCCATTCAAAGGTCGGAACTACGGTCGAGACGACACTTTCATTCGCGGGCTGCATCAGGGAGAAAGGACCCGGCGGGTTGTCGATGGCAATAACAGTGAATGTCGCCTGGTCGCTGTCGCTCAATCCCTCCGGATTTGTGGCCGTGAAGGTCAGGGTTTCGCTTCCTTCCCACTCCATCATGGGTACGTGGATGGTGACCACACGTCCCGCAATTCCAACCGCCAGGTCGGTTGCGCCGGTCACTGTCCAACTGATTCGGTTGTCCGCCCACACCTCGTCCGTGACATAATCATCCAGGTTGATGGATGCGAAGAACTCGCCCTGATCGATGGACTGGTTGGGGATGTTGGAAACAACCGGGGGCAGGCCCCCGGCGACAACTGTCAGCCCGACAGGGATTGATACCTGCGGGAGATCGGGGTCATTCAGCAGGAAGGTGAGAGCGCCTTCATACTGCCCGACCATCACCTGCTGCGCTGTGACGGTGAATCGTGCCTGCCTTGTCTGATCGGCCAGCACAACGCCGTTGGTTGTATGGGCGAGCAGCCAGATGCGGGGGATCCACGTGCGGACTGTCAGCCCATCCACGACATAGGCTGCATTGTGGACAATGGTCATCCCCTGTGTACCATCCTCGTTCTGGAAACCGATGGTCGCTTCATCGAGGCGGACGCTCCCCATCTCGGCATAATTCATGTAGAAGGTACCGCTCGCCAGCAGGACAAGCTGGAAGGTGTATGGGCCGCCGCGTGGGGTTGTCGATCCCCATCCCGGCATCTCCACCCAGGTCACGACAAGCGTGTCATTCTGCCCGGCATGGACATGGATACTCCCGCCACGTTCCAGGTCCAGATCGTCCCACCAGGGAGCGATAAAGGCCCGGGGTGTGTTGTAGTGTGGCAGATGTTCGCTCGGCATGGGCAGGTTGCGCCAGGTGGAATCCGGCGAAAGGTCTTCGCCATTGAACGTGACAAATCCGTTCGTATTAATCCAGAGCTGGCTGTAATCGCCCTCGTAGAAAGGAAATACGAAGGGCAGATCAATCGCCGGGAAAAAGTCATCATCCGGGTCGCCGAAGAGGACCGTTTCAGGGTCGAGTGCTTCACCAATCTCTTCATGCCACTGAGAGGCTGGCCCTCCCGGTTCGTTTGAGTCGACCCAGACATACCCGAACTCATCCGGTCCGCCTGTGCTGAGTAGTGGTATCACATCATCGAGCCGACTCCACTCTTTCTCAACTGCGCGTTTACCGTGCGTGGCAGTCCCACTTCCCTGTGAGGATTCCCTCTTCCGGGATGCAGTTGAAGGATTTGCTCCGGTCCCATCTCGGCGCAGTGGACGAAGAGTCGAGACCACTTGGCGTTCCACGCCGAGACGCGATGACCATTCGCTGATCCCCACTTCCCCACCCTCAATGGCGAGGCTCCAGGTGAGCGGCGCCTCACCGATGTTGGTCAGTTGGACCGAATCGATTTCGCTGGTACCCCACACCAGGGTGACATCAAACTCATCCGGCGAAACCTCTGCATGTGCAAATCCGGAGGTACCGACGACATCGTCGGAGAAGAGAATCGCCCGTCCGGCGGTCAAGCTTGCAGCTCCCGGCGCGTATCGCTGCCAGTAGCCGTACTCGATGCCGTCGAGCTGGTCGGGACTTTCAATCCCGATTGTCGCGTAGTCGTTGTCTGACGATGCGGAAGGTTGCAGCGATACCTGGTTGTACTGGAAGAGGATCCGCCCGTTGCCTGTGGAGGTCGGCCAGTAAGCGGTATCGTACAGGATCGCCTGGAAAAACTGGTTGTTGCCGTTGGTTGTCCGGCAGACCCAGGTTACGATAAACCTGCCGGTCACCTCGTCATACGAGGTGTAGACACCGCCATTGTTGGTTCGCAAGTCATCCCAGTAGGGCGCGATCATGGCTGGAGGACCGAGCGGGTTGGGGATCGGCCAGTTGCGGAAAAGGATGATGGATGGGCATTCCCCCATGGCTATCCAGCCATTCGTGCAGACCGTCGCTGTCGTGTAGGTCTGCCCATAATAGCTGAACGGGAAGGGAAGCGGAATCACCATCGAAGCGTCCGCCTGATCGGATGTGTCATTGAGGTTGAGACGATTCGACGTGGTAGCGATATCGACCCACTCGTACTCCGGCGCACTGGGGATCTGGGTGTCGGTGTTGTCGACCGCCCAGTAGCCGTAACGGTCCGGTCCGGTGGCACCGACTGCAGAAAAGTCCCCGACATACGCCTCGAAACGCACCTGGTCTGTTGCACCGGAGGCATCCACCAGGTCGAGGATCAGGGTGAATCGACGTCCGAGGGGTGTACCTGCTTCGATAGTCACCTCGAAGGGAGTCGAGTTGTCCCGTGTCTGACCAACCCCAACTGTCCCGAAGGAACAGGCTGTGGAGGAGGTTGTCACCCACGGTTCCGGCGAACTGAGCTGACCCACCAGCCCGGCAGCATTGACCGACCCTCGATTGACAATATCCACATACAAATCTGCTGTCTCGCCTGGCATCACACGGCCATCGCCTTCAGGATCAATTTCCGGCCACTGCGATGCGACCTCTATCGCGTAGGAGACAATCTGGATCGGGATCGCGCTGATCTGGTTGCCTCCCACTGTCAACAGGAGTTCAGGCACCGAGCCATTCTTGACCCACTCCGGGATGCTGACAGTCACGTCACCTTCAATGACTGCGGTCCCGCCGGCGGCAATGCCTGGGATGGTCAGGGTTGAGCCATTGACGATCTCGATACGCTCATCATCGCTGCTCAGCGTGGCGTTCAGCTGCCCCGTTGCGGCAGTCCCGAAGTTTTCAAGTACCAGCGTCAGGTCGAGGGTCTCGCCGGGATTCGCAACACCATCGCCCGTTCCGCCATCGTCAATTGTGAAGGATTGCACCGCGACATACTGCAAGCTGGCGCTGCTGGTGATCGGGGATTGGTAGGGGACCACGTTGTCGCCAACAACGGTGAGCATCAGATCATCCAGGTCCACATCGTCACCAATGTAGAGCCTGACATGTCCGTCGCTGCCTAACCGTCGGCTGTCAACCACTTCCGCCGGGGTCGCGAGGGTCGCCCAGATGAGGTCGGGCCACTCGCCGGGGAGATCGACTTCGACATCGATGTAGTTGCGTCCGAGCGGAAGCACGCTCTCATGGGTTACAGTCGGAGCCTGGGGTACGCCGAGCCACACCCGCAGGGCCGGGTCTCCCATCAGGTTGTTCCAATAGGAGAAATCGTTCACACCGCTGGCATCCCCGGTCCCGACATAGGCGTTGTAGAGCTGGTTCTTGCCATGGACAAGCGCCCATCCGAGACTGCGGATATTTTCAAGTGTCATCGCCGAAAAAATGCCAGCATCGACAATGTTGTTGAAACGTGTGTGAGTGGATATGGTCCCCGTACCGATGCAGGCGACTGCCCCACGGGGGGAGGAGGGTGTCCCGGCACGGAGAAATCCTTCCGAAAGTGCGGAGGATTGTGTGCCCCATGAGCCTGTACCGCAGGTGATGGTCACCACCACGGGTAAACGGGTACCGTTATTCAGGCTGTTCAAGTTCGAATTTGTCCACCCGCTCATCCCGATGTAACCGCGGTAGTTGACAAAATGGGTGCCCGCGTTGATCGAATTGATGATGAAACTTGGGATAGCCCCGTCGCCGCCGGCCATGGTATACCACATGGTGTCGGTCGGAATCTCATGCTGGCCGAACATCCATTTGAGGGAACGGTTTGTCTGGATCGGACTGATCCCGGAACCGGAACCCGCCGCCAGGCTCGCCTTGTTCAACCAACCCGGATTGGCAAGGTATACATCGCGCTCGTAGGCAATCGTCTTGGAGATGGCGGTCACCAGCTCGGTGTTGGTCTGGGCGCTGAAACGACCGATTGCGACATCGGCGAGGATATTCCCGCCATCGAGCATGGTGTAGTAATGATCCGAGATACTGCCGGAAGGGCCGCCGGGGTTGTAGCCCGGCATCGAAAGGCCGCCGTCATGATCACCGACCATCAGGATGTAATCGAGCGGAAGCTCATCTGCCAGATTGTAATGGGATTGAACGAGGGATTTGATCGCGGTGGAAGTCTGCGATGTCGGACTCGCGTAGACAACCTTGTACCCCTGCTGCCGTTTCCAGGTGATATAGGGCTCGAGGGTCGTCTGGAGATTGGAGCGTCCCACGATCAACAGCCGACCGACAGGCGCAACGACCTGGATATCGATTTCGTCCAGGTTCATCACATTCGCCTGGAGGAAACGCATCCCTTCCGCGGTGACTCGAATCGGACCATCCGCACCACGTGCCCGGCTGTCCTCTCCGCTGAAACGGGCAGTGATGTTCAGCACTTCAGCTGTCTGCACCACTCCGGATTCATCGACCCTGCCCACCGGAATCGCGACAGGAAAGAGCCGTATTCCCTTCAGGGTGAAGGGTTCGCCGATTCGTGCCTCGCAGGCGAGTCCTGCATGACCCGGGCTGACCAGACCGCTCTCCACCCATCCCTCCGGCGACACCTCTACTTCCAGCGCCAGATTGTTGGGGACGGCGATCCATCGGGTCAGCAATGGCAGCGGTGTGCCATCGTTTTGTAATCCAACCCCGGTGACGAAGATACCTTCATTATCCTGGTCCGCTTCGATCCGGGAAATGTGCAGTTGAGCGTGAAGGCCGGTCGGTGTGGTTGTGAGCGTTGTCCAACGGTAGGCTTTCGACTGCTCGGCATCCGTGGGGGTGGCTGACAGGATGAACGGAAAAAACAGCAACGAGATCATCATCCCGAGTGTCGACCCGGTGCCAGGACGAGACATGGCTCCTCCCAATGTTGTCCGTCATAGGTGGTCCGTGCATGGGATCAAAGGTGTGGTTCCCAGGCAACGAATCTCTTCGAAGATGGAATGTACGTGCAGGATTGATACTTCAGGTGATCAAGGTCACAACTTCGGCGAGCATGTCAAGCGGAGTCGCTCCGGGCTCCGTATGTCCCGTGAGATGCACCAGAGAGTATGAGATGGCGCCCGTGCTTTCGCATCAAAGTACGAGCAGCCCCGGGTCGCGTGGAGGAGGTAGAGAGGTTCGTGCCTAATCAGACTCAGCACCAATGGACGGCTGCCTCGCCGTGCCGAGACGAGATGGGATGATCTATTGCCTCCAGCCGCACCAGGTCGTCGGCATCGCGCTCCAGTGCAGGGGGGGTGGCTTTCGGGTCGATGCCAGGTATCCCCCCTGCACTGTTGCACGTGGGGTTGAATCCGTTTGCCGCTTTTGTGCTTACTTCACACCGAAAACTTCCACGTCAAAGATCAGGGTGGCGTTCGGTGGGATTACCCCGCCTGCGCCGCGTGCACCATAGGCGATTTCCGGCGGAAGTTTGAACAGGTACCGGTCGCCGACCTTCATCATGGCGACTCCAAGGTCCCAGCCGCGGATCACACGTCCCTGTCCCAGGGGGAAGGAGAAGTACTGGCCACGGTCACGGCTGCTGTCGAACTTTTTCCCATCCGGGAACCAGCCGGTGTAGTGAACCTCAACCATCCTGCCGGGAACGGTCGCTTCACCCGTGCCCTGCTGCATGACATGGTATTCCAGCCCTTCCGGTCCGGAAACAAAGGTGATGGTCGAAAGGTCCGGCATCTCACCCGCCTGGCTGGTCATCTGTTTTTCCTCTGTAACTTGTTTTGTTTCATCCAGCTTCTCAGGATTGGCTTCCTTTTTCCCGGAACATCCGGTGAGCAGCGCTGCCGAGAGAATCACTGCCAACGCGATACGCATCCTTTTTTCCTTTATCTCGTGGCGCAGGACGAGGCGTTTTCCCCAGAAAATCGCCCGCCTCCGCACCTATTCAATGTCAAGCAACTCGATCTCGAACACGAGGGTGGCATTGCCCGGAATGGGGTTTCTGCCACCGGATTTACCACGTTTCCCGTACCCCAAGTCAGGCGGTATGATAAAAATCCAGCGTGAGCCCTTCCCCATTCTGGCCAACCCCTCCTCCCAACCCCGGATGACACGCCCTTCGCCGAGTTTGAATCGGAGCGGTGCGCCGTGGTCCCGGGAGCTGTCGAACTTTCGGCCATCCATGAACCAGCCGGTGTAGTGCACAACCGGAGTCTGCCCCGTGCCGGGGGTGAAAAGATCATCGCCCCGTTCAAGGACTGCATATTTCAGCCCGGACGGTGTTTCTCGGAACGTCAACTTCTCCAAGTCGGGCATTGGCGCTTGCGGGACATCCTCTGCGTTGGCGATATGGATCGGAACCGTCAGGCAGAAGCAGAGGATGAAGGCCAACAGTGGTGTGGAGAGCTTTTCAAATCGTTTCATCGGAGTTGTCATGTTCTGAGATGGTTTGTCCGCCTCGTGCAGAAATCGGCCTGCCGTCCTGCACACGATGGGTTGAATCAAATGGTCCTCACGAGAATCCGTGAGGCTGAGCCTGGATAATCCGGATGTCAGGATCGCGCCACGGCCGAAGGTCTCGCGGGGTATCTTGACCGCTGAACTCGCACAGCAAGCCTCAGCAGGAACCAATTAAACGTCCTGCGATGCAGCATCCACAAAAACCGCCTGCGGTTTCACCTCCGGAAAGTAGCCCTCTCGATTGTGATGAACAACCACACTTCTGTAAGAATCCGAGAAGTGGTGGATGCAGCATCCCCAGATCAGTGCCAGCCTTTTCCAAAGGGGATCAGCGGTTGTCACATGTGGAGCAGAGGCTGGGAGAGATCGATACGGAGTTCACTACGCTCACCATACGGGAGCGTACCAACGGTCAGAATCATATCCCCGGCACCGGCACCGGTCGGTTTGGAGTGTCCGCCATGACGTTTCGCCCAATCGCCGATCTCACGGTGCAGCGGGGTTTTCCACTCGATTTTCGCCGCTCCCATACACCGGCTCATCTGCTGATCGTACTCTTCCAGCAGGCCAAAAAGAGATGTCGAATCCCCGGAAAACCAGGTTTCCGCCACACGGTCTCCAACCCGAATCAACTCCGCAAGGTATCCTTCAGCTCGATCTGCGGTGCCACACCATTGCTCGAATTGGGCCACCAGCCGCCGTGTATTGGCGGCAATACCACTCCAGAGCAGGGCAAGAGGAGGCAGGATTTCCCTCTTCTCCTGCTCAACGGTTGTAATGGTAACCTCTTCCCCGTACCTGCGGAACAGAATCGGTTCGCCGTATGCAATAACCGCCACATCCGCACCGCTGCCCGCGCCACCCTGTGCCCTGTTGTGGGCGCGCATCGCCAATTCTGCAACAAGAGAACGATTCTCAACGTACGGGATCCCCATCCGTTCCAACCGCAATGCGATCACACCCACCGCTTCCGCTGCGGAGGAGCCAAGTCCCAGTTTTGAAATGGCGCCACCCGCCTGCGTGACAAATTCGCGTCGATCGACCTCCATACCACTCAGGGGATGCCTGGCCTCAAAATCCGCAATTTCTGCAATCGGCTCAGCGAGTGCTGCATTGATAACCGGAGAGTGTGGATGGGCGGGCGGCGCTTCAGTTTCGCTCAGGGTCAGGTATCGTGGGACAGGAATAAGCACTGCTGTGCCGCCATGAAGCACGGCATATTCGCCGGATAGCATCACCTTGCCGGGAACTCGAACGCTGTTCAACTCCATCCGATCACCCTTGCACCGGGCGCGGGCAAACTCGGGAACGCCATCCGAACCCCCTCCACAGCCCCGGCAAGTTCGGCAACCTCGCCCATCTCCTCACGCGGACAGAGAAAAACAACATGCGCCCCGGCGTCAATGGTGGCGTAGGCATGCAGTCCGTCCACCCGCCACAGACGGACCTTCTGCACGAGGTCAAGCGTCGTGCGGCTCCAATAGACCAGTGAAGGGCGGGTCGCCAGCATGCAGGCGTGCATCGCGAAGGCGTTCGCCTCGGTGATCGCCCCTACCTGATCCAGGTCGAAGGCACAGAGTGCCTTCCGCATCTTTCGGTAATCATGGCGTGCGGTTCGCACCCAGGCGTTAAAATATGGGCTGCTGAGCTTGCTGCGTGTCATCCCCTCCGTGCTCCCGATCTCTTTCAATGGGGCATCCACCACAGCAACAACCATCCCCCAGGGGATCTGCTCCGGTTTACAGATACGAATCGCGCTGGGGTCCTCACCCGCCGGCAAAGCTGCGAAGCCACCTGGGATCGAACGCGCTGCGGAACCGCTGCCACGCCGGGCGAGACGCGACAATTCGCGGCGGTTGATCTTTCGTTTCGCGAGGGCGGCGAGGGCGGTGGCGAGTGCGGCAAACCCCGAGGCGCTGGAAGCAAGCCCGGCTGCGGTGGGAAAACTGTTGGCACTTGTGACTGAGAATGCACCCTCAAGCAGGTCAAGTTCTCGCCAGAGGTCGAGGTAAGCGGAGATGCGGGTGCGTGTTCGATCGTCAGCCGGGGAACCATCCAACATGACATGGTCTGACCCGCCTTCGACCCGTTCCACACGAGTTTCCGTGCGCAGTGCTTCGAGTGCGAGGGAAATGGAGGGGGTCGCGGGTGAGTTGATCTGGCTTTCCCGTTTTCCCCAGTATTTCACCAGCGCTATGTTGGCATATGCCCGGGCGCTGACCGCCTGGATCACGCCGATGCTCGAATGGTGAAGGGGTAAACCATGGGAAACTCACCGGCCAGTTCGTCAGCAAGCGCCTTCTGATCCTCAATCCGGACCAGGGCCACAACTGCCCCTCCGCCGCCGCTGCCGGTGAGCTTGGCGCCGAGGACTCCGGCATCCAGGAGATGCGAAACAGCACGGTCCAGCTTCGGAGTTGAGACGCCGAGGCGAGCGAGCAGGTCGTGGTCACGGAACATCAATCGTCCCACCTCGACTTCGTCGCCCAGCCCGAGGGCAATGCCCGCGTCGCTGGTGAGCTGACCGATCTCATCCAGGATAGTCCCGACACGCTTTGGATTGAGGTCACGGCTTTGTTTCACTTGACGCACCATGTCGATGGTGCGTGCCCCCGGCTCCACGAGGACAACAAGCCCCGCCATGGGATGAGGGAGATGAATAGGAACGATTTCACGCGGCGGCCCCTTGCGGAACCAGATCACACCATCCGAAAGCACAGTGGCTGCATCCATCCCGGAGGGGTGACCGTGGAAGATTTGCTCGAGACGTTGCACATCCTCGAACATGTTCCCCGCAAGCGTCAAGCGGCCATCTGAGCCACGGTACTTTCGAAGTGCCGAGATGAGAGCAGCTGAGAAAGCTGCCGAAGAGCCAAGCCCCATCCCGGGGACAAGCTGAGAATCGATCTGAATCGCAATCGGTTCACGCTGCATGCTGTAATGATCGAGGGCGACATCAACCGCCTGGCTGAAAAGACGAATATCCTGGTCTGATTCGGGCGCACTGAATACCTGGTGGAAATGGGGGTTGAGGAAACGTGGGCCATCCGAGTCGCGCAGGACCCTGATTGTCATGCCGATATCGATCGCAGCAGTGATGCCAGGGTAGTTGTACACGGTTGCATGTTCGCCGAACAGCACCACCTTGCCGGGAGCGTAACTATCAATCGGCAGGTTGTCACCCTGCAATTTTACTGTCACGGTTTCCTGCATGGACTGGAAGATCTCCTCCGCGACTGCCACTTTGACATCTCCCCGCCGGATCATTTCGGCGGTCACATCCTCCACCAGTTCTGGCGGGACACCGACACTGATCGCCACACTGCGGGCGTGAAGTGCCATGTGACCCTTCTGAATGCCGACCGTACTGAGGGCGAGGCAAGCAGCAAAGTTCTGGGCGAGTCCCACTGCGGCGAAGAGGGATGCGATTTCGCGGGCATTGCGCACACCGGAGATAGTCCGCAAAGTTCGTACTCCGGGGTGGCTGTTGAGGGCGCCTCCAACCGAGCCAACCTGCATGGGCAACTCGATCGACCCACAGAGTGACCCCTCATGAATCCAGTAGCGAGTCAGGCTGCGATACTGGCCATCGCGTGCAGCGAAAGCGTGACCGCCAGCCTCGATTGCCCGCCAATCCTGCCCAAGAGCAACCGCTGTCGCACCTATACCATTGAAGATGCCCTTGTTGTGAGTCGTGGCCCGGTAAGGATCGCTCCAGGCAAACTCACCCGCCTCGACCATCCGTTTTGCGACCGACTCCCCACTCATCTCGTCGGTGCGGAGGAATTCGAAGGGGAGGGAAAACTCAGCGCGAGCGAGACGGCGATCTGCGAGATTGGAGAGGATACGCAGGTGAACACGTCCGCCGGTGATCTCCTCGACAACCGGTCCGGCCGCCTCGCAGGCGTAATTGATCATGTTCGCGCCCATCGCTTCGCGCACATCCACGAGCAGGTGGACAATCAGCATGCGACCGACGGTATCCCCGCCGTCAACAATGCGGGTCTCTATATCACGAACGCCGCCACCCCGTTTGACCATGCGGGGATTGGCGAGATTCGCCTGACGAATGATTTCATCCTTGCGCTGCAGCACAAGCTGGGCAGCGAGCTCCGGATCCTCAAGTTCGAGCACCTGGATCTGCCCAATCATGATCGGTTCATCGACAGTCGTTCTGAACCCGCCTCCGGCGCGAATCATCAGCGCGGCCTTCGAGGCTGCTGCAATGATTGAGGCCTCTTCAATGGCCATGGGCACCAGGTACTCGACTTCATCCACGACAAAATTGAGGGCGATGCCAAGCGGCACACCCAGCACACCGACGGCGTTCTCGACCATGTTGACTGCGTGCTCGATTCGCAGGGTGCGCCCCTCACGAAGCTCCGCAATCTGTTCATCTGTCAGGTTAAAACCACGCTGAAGATGCGCAAGACGCCGCTCCACCGGGAGACGGTAAAATCCCGGAATGCGGGATGAAACTGGTTCGATCCTGCTCTGAGGATCGGTAATCAGCCGATGATTCAGGCGGTTATTCACCGCTTTCCCGTTCAATATCCTTCTCCACTGAAACGCCCAACGCCTGCAGCCAAACGCGCAGATCGCCGGTCACGACACACGGCACATGTTTCATCGCCGCGATATCTCCTGCACCGCACAACAGCATGGCGGTGCGCAAATCCTGTACTAAACTTTTAATGTAAGCAATTGCGGCCTCTTCTTTACCATCGAGCAGGGCGAGAAGCACCTCGCGAGCAACTCCGGCCATGTCCGCACCGAGGGCAAGTGTACGCGCTACATCGAGTCCGCTCCGAATGCCACCCGAGGCGACAATGCTGCCATCAAAGCCCATCACCCGGCGTGCGGCAACAACACTCACCGCCGTTGGAATGCCCCAGTCGCCAAAAAGTTCCGCACGACTGCGCAGTTCACCGTTCACCTCGCGCAGACCCTCAACTTTAGTCCACGATGTTCCCCCGGCACCGGCGACATCGACAACACTCACCCCGATGCTCTTGAGTCGTTTCAGGGTCTCGACCGACATCCCTGCGCCGGTCTCCTTCACCAGGAGTTTGCCGTCAAGCCGTTCATGCAGTCGTGCAATGGCCTCGAGCAGACCTTTGAACTGACGGTTGCCATCACTCTGCATCAATTCCTGCGCCACGTTCAGATGGACACAGATACCGTCCGCATCGATCGCTTCCACCAACCCTGCCACCTGTTCGGTTGAGTACTCCAGTAACTGGACCGCGCCGATATTTCCGAGGAAAACGGAATCGGGGAGGAGGTCACGAACCGCAAAATCGGGAGTCGTCTCGGGGTGACGCAGCATGATGCGCTGGCTGCCGACAGAGAAGGGGATGCCACACTCATGTGCGACTCGCGCCAGGCTGCGGTTGAGATCGCCTGCCTGCCGTGAGCCACCGGTCATACTGGTGATCATCAGCGGTGCCTCGGCCTGCCTGCCGAAGAAGCTCGTTTCGAGCCGGACATCGTCGTAATCCAGCTCCGGCAACGCCTGATGGATCAACTCGACCTTTTCGAGCAACGTGCTGCCGTTGTGGGTGACAGCACCCTCAGCGACAAGGCGCAGATGTTCACTCTTTCTCTGTGAAAGGGATGGCTCGGTCACGTTACGCTCGTGATTTGCACGGAAGTCGGGGGTAGTATACGAAATTGGAGGTGAGTTTTGCAGCCCTGACGGTATTCCACCTCCAGCTCACCTGCATGGATTGGCTTTGTGAAAAATGGATCGGTTGACATGCAGAGGTATCAGAGACTGGACCTGTCAGACACCTTACCAACCAACAGGCTCCGTTCAACGTCAAACATAGGTCATCCACAGGCGCCGCGCACTCCTGCGCAGGCGGACAGCATTGCTGCAGTCAAGTTCGCCGAGAGTTATCCACAGTGATATCTCTCGGCGAACCTGACTGCTTGATGCTCCCTGAAGCCTTTGAAGTACAACCATTGTGACAGCTCAGATCATCTCGATTCCAGGTCGGAAACGGATCACTCTGCCGCCAGCATCGAGGAAAGGTTCGAGACGTTCCAGGAGTTCTTCCTGCCGCCTTTCCGATGAGACCAGGACCGCATCCACATCGTCGTTCCGCTTGAAATCCATCTCCTCAACACGGAACCGCGAGCCGCCCACCACCGCCCCCACACGGGACCGGTCGGTGGTTGTGATTCGCTTGATCTCCGCTTCCATCCCTGTATAATAGAGCATGTCAACCGTGGGTGTACCCGCCCCCAGCACGACAATCCCATTGGGACAATGTTTCTCGACCTCTTCGGGCAGCTGTTCCGCGAGACGATCCTTTCGCTCGAGGAATGCATCCATATCCTCGAACGCCTGGTCGATGTCCGTATCCGAAGGGGGGACCGGCTCGATGGCATCCTCGCCCCGGTCTGCCTTCTGACCGAACATGGCGATGTAGGATTCCTCAAAACCGCCGAGCAGGTCGAGTCCCTGGAGGGTTAATGCGTAACGCAAAGTGGGGGTTGTCCAGTACATCAGGTGGTGAGGGTTAAATCCACCGAATGCGCTGCGTCGGAACACACGTCCGAGGTTGGGCACTTCACAGGCGATCAAACCGTTCGGTTTGAGGATGTTGACCATGGTCGCGAGCAGCGTGCTCGGCTCAATGGCATGATCCAGGACGGAGCGTGTCACGATCACATCGAAGGCCTCATCGGGGAACATGCCTTCCTCGAACCTGCCCTCAGCGACTTCGAACCCAAGTTCCCGCGCGAGCTTCGCTGCGGCTGGATTGGCATCCACACCGGCGACATCGTAACCCAACCCCTTCAGCCGCTTCATGACATAGCCGGTACCACAGCCGATATCGAGCACCCGACCCTTTGCTGGTGCGTAGCGTCGGAACGCCTCGAGAAAGCGGTCTGTCTCCGCCACTTCCATTCCTGTGTCAGCTGGGGATAGTGGGAAGGGCTGCCGATGCAACATCGCATCAAGCGCGTCAATGGAAACGTGGTCAAGTTGGAACAGGGCACTGCAGACACGACAAACGCCGACACTGAGTGTGCCGACAGGGACCTTCTTTGCCTCGTCTGCGCGCACAACTCCGCTGCCAGCTTGAGGATAATCATCCAGCACGATCAGTTCCTCAATGTCACTGGCGCTGCAGACGGGACACTGCTCCCGAATCATGCTCTCCTCTTGTTGATTGGCTTGAGTACTCCTCGCCCTGCATATGTGGATTCAAAGTAGGCAGGAGTCTTGAAACTGTCAAGAAGCAGCAACCATTCCCTCCTATTCGCAGGGAGTACAGTTGGGGCATAACTTTAGTGCTCAGGCGCCTTCTGAGATTTCGTACGCGAATTCAGGGCCAGGTTCGCCGAAATGCGGAACGAAGTGATCACTCCTGGCGCGACCTGACAACCAAGTTTGTGAGTGACTATTGCACAAATGCTTGTGAGGACCCGGTCCTCATTCAATTGAAATACTGCTCAAGCCATATCCCCACATTCGCAAGCATCCAGATTTTCATCCCCTCCTGTTGTCCCCTGACTTCACGAAGCAAGCGTTCAGTCTCTTTCAGGTCAAACAGGAGGTTCATCCGATTGGTCAAAATTCGCTCGCGTGCCCACTCGTGACGTGAACCATAAAACCAGTGGTCCACCGGCACAGGGAAGGCAGTCTTGGGACGCATCAGGATTTCATTGGGGATTTCACCGGCATATGCAAGACGGAGCAGATACTTCGTGACATCCAGGGTCCCCGCTGCTTCCATCGCGGTGAGCTGCTCTGACTGCTTCTCAGCGTCCGGATTCTGCCAGCGAAGTTTGTAGTGGACAGGCAATTGCGCACACCATTCGACCAGGTCACGATCGGTGAACGGGACACGCCCTTCCACTCCCTCCGCCATCGTGGTGGCATCCAGACGCTGGAGCAGGACGGGAAGATGACGAGTTTCCAGGATGTTCAGCACCTTTTCGTAGGGATCAAGATCCGTGGCATCGAGCTGCACCCAAACCTCCTCCCACTCTTCCTGGATTTCCCGTTCCGCCTCACGTTGCAGCATGGAGTCGCCGAAGAGCGCGCTTCGCTGGATCGCCGGAATCCATTGGTACAGCTTGAGAAACTGCTCCCCCTGACTCGAGAAATCGTGTGTGCCATACAGGTTGTCCAACCGTTGCTCGAGGCTGAGGCGTTCCGATGAACTCCAGCTACCTCCACCGTCACGCAATGCGAGGGAAAGCAGGTAATCATGCGGACTGCGGACAAGTTGGGTGTACCCCGCCAGCAGCTCATCCGCCCCCTCTCCGGAGAGCACGACCGTAATCCGGTGCTTCAAGTGCCTTGAAAGAAATCGGAGCGGTACCTCGTTCGGGACGCTCAGGGGTGTGTCCTTCGCGGCGATGAGGGGCTCGAACTCCTTGAAGTATCCCTCTTCGGTCATGGTGACCTGGTGATGCTTCACCCGCAGTTTTTCTGCGACCAGCCGTGAGTAGGCGAACTCGTTGCCGCCCGTCTCCGGGAATCCGATGGAGTATGTCTGCAGATCGGGGTGCCCCAATCCTTTCATCAGCGTGACAAGCACTGTACTGTCGATCCCACCGGAGAGGTAAGCTCCGACAGGTACATCCGCCATCAATCGTCTTTTCACCGCAAGCTGCAAACGTTCACGGAACTCACCGGCTACTTTTTCTTCACCGGGGTCCTGTTTCTGAGACTCGGGGATCGCGGGAAGCTGCCAGTATCGGCGCTCAGTGCGTCGTTTGCCCTTCCACTGCAGAGAGCTGCCTGCAGGTAACTCGTGGATCTGTTTGAACAGGGTACGATCACGGAAGCTCAGACGATAATGTGCCAGGTAATTGACCAATGTGGTTGTGTCGACTTGACGGGGAAAGGCGGGGTCGGCGAGGATTGCCTTGATTTCGCTGCCGAAACGGAGGAGCCCGCCCCGTACAGCCCAGTAGAGGGGTTTTACGCCGAGGGGATCACGTGCCAGGGTGAGTCTCCGCTCCTCACCTTCCCATAGAGCGAATGCGAACATCCCGCGGAAGCGATCGAGCGCCTCGCCGACACCGTAGACAAGCAACGCCTTCAGCACCACTTCGGTGTCGCAGGAGGTATGGAAGTCCTCCCCCCGTGATTCGAGATCGCGCCGGATCTCAAGGTGATTGTACAGCTCCCCATTGTAGGTGAGCACCCCGCGGCCACGTTCATCCACATAGGGTTGCGCACCTGCCCGGGGATCGACGATGGCGAGTCGACGGTGCCCCAGTCCAATTCCATCCCCCACCCATACACCCCGACCATCCGGCCCGCGGTGCGCCAGGACATCGGTCATCCGTGCGAGCAAATCACCGGAAATGGACTGCCCGTGGTCAAGGTCGAACAGGCCCGCTATCCCGCACACAGTCGACCTCGCACAAGTGGAGAGGCAGTCGGACAGCGGACCGCCATCCGTCGATCGAACCGTGGGGAGTCAGCACAACAGCTTGCTTCATACCGCCAATTCAAGCGATATTGCGGCTGTTGAACAACGTTTACGGAAAAGGAGGTAGAGAACTCACTATGGAAAAAGGCGGGAGAAATGTCCTGGTGGTGGATGACGATCCCGATATGCGGGATGTCCTTCAGAGTGCGCTCGAGTCGTTCGGTTTCACGACTTATGTCGCGGACGATGGCGATGTCGCCCTTGAACTCTTCACCAGGCACAACCCTGAGCTGATCATTACCGATATTTATATGCCCCGTTTTGACGGTATCCGTCTCCTGCGAGAGATCAAATCGAAAACCCCACAGATCAAGGTCATCCTGATCACCGGGTATTCTTACCTGGACAGGGAGGATCACCAACTTGACATCGTTCCGGACGCCCTTCTCCGCAAACCCTTCGCACTGAAAGAACTCATGCGTGTCATCACTGACGTGACTGCATAAATGGCGGCAGGAGTTTTTTCGGTGACATTCCTGGATCAACACTGATGATTCAGGAATGTCACTTGGCTGTCCCGTACTTCCTGTACAACTTTGCGAGGGCGATGATGTCATCCTCGAGTTTGACAAGCGCAGTCGTAGGGTCGTTGAAGTAATCTTCGCTGGTCCGGACATTCTCCGCCGGTTCACGTGACCCGGTGACATAGTGGTAGTAGCTCAGGGGATGGAGTCTTGCCTGCCGAACCACCTGTTCGCGATTTTTCGGAGCATCCTCACTCTGAGCAGCTTTTGCCACGATCTGCTCGATCAGCAGATCGCTGACCGTACTGAACCCCTCGACACGCGCTTTCCAGGTATCCCGGTCGGTTTTGTGGACCGGCAACTGCTCCTTCAGTTTCGCTAAGAACTGTTCGGGAGTCAGGTCGCTCTTGCAGAACTGGGAAACTGCCGTCTGCAGTTTCTCCTGCAACACCGAGTCGATAAAGTGTTTCCCCTCACCGGCCATCTTTCAACTCCATTCCTGCCCGTTTTGGCCAAATATAGACAATCCGGAACGAAAAAATGTGACGCAGGACCGTCTGATCACACGTCACGCACGAGCAAGCGAGCCAGTTCCCCGAGATGCTCCAGCGACTCGAGTTCATACACAATCTGCTTCAGCTCCGCCTGCCTCGCCGGAGTCAACACCCCTTCCGCGAGGGAGGTGAACTTCGCATCCAGGCCAGACTGCGGGATGGGGTGACGCGGGTCGCCCATCGGGAACTCGACATACTTCACCAGGGTTCGACCATCTGTTGTGTGGATAGTGACCTCGTTCGGCTGTTTCGCCGGAAACATCGCCTCGAACTTCGGTTCAGCGACCACCTTCAGCTTCTTCAACTGGGCACGAATCACCGGGTTGAAAATCTTCTCTTCATCAAAACTCGAGGGCACCACGGTGCGGTCCACGACTGCCACGGCGACACAGTAGGGCAGCGAGTGGTCGGCGCTCTCACGTGTCTGCGGGTTGTATTTACTCGGGTCCGAAAGGATGTCAGCCGCCCGTCCGATCGTCTTAATGAGGATACTTTCAATGTCATCCGGCTGAAGGTCGTTTTCGGTGACGAGGTCGATCACTGCGGTGAGCGGTGCATGAGTCAGAGCCTCCGTCGGGAAAGCCTTCAGTCCGCACTGCGGGATGCGCCAGGTATCGCCGAGACCCTCTGTCAGGATTTCACCCTTCCACTCGGGACCGTAGGCCTGGAACAACCCTTCCTTGCCCTCGATAACATGCTCAGGACCCTCGTAGCCACGGCTGGCCAGTTCAGCAGCGATGACACCGGACTGGGTCGCCATCGGGTCAGCGGTATTTTTCATCATGGTGAGGTGACCGGCGGTGATTGCGCCGAAGGTGGCGTGACGGCTGCCGCTGATGCCGATGGCGTGGGCGATCTGCTCGGCGGAAAGACCCATCATCACACCGGCCGCGACAGGGCTCGCAAAGGCTGTCAGCGTGGCATGGTGCCATTTCCGCTCACGAATCCCCGGGAACCCGGCTTCGCAAAGACGCATCTCGATTTCGTGACCCACAGCGATCGCCAGCAGCAGATCCTTGCCGGACTTGCCCATCGCTTCGCCCAGTGCCAACGGCCCGGGGATGATGTCCGAAGGGTGGCTCGGGTCCTGCTTCCAGTAGATGTCGTTGTAGTCGAGGGCACGGACCATCAGGGCGTTCAGCAGCGCGGTTTCACTGGCGGGCAGTTTGTAACCTGTGCCGATCACTGTCGCCTCCTCCGCCCCACCTTTCTCCTGCAGGTAGTCACGCATGATCGCGACATCATGCGTCTTCGACCCGCCCAGCGCACAGCCGAGCGAATCGTAGAGGATGGTTTTCGCAGCCTGTACCGCCTCCGGGGACAGGTCTTCGTACCGTGCCTTCGCCGCCCAGGCGGCGATCTGCTGAGATATCGTGGCCATCAGTCGCTCACTCCGTGGGTTCAATCCGTGTCAGTCACCGATCAAACCACATGTTTATGTTCGTGTTAAACGCTGGATTTACGAAAAAGAGTGACTCCCACGGATGGAACCATCCAGAGGGAAGTCACGCTGAGTGTAGGCAGGCAACCGAAAAAGGTCAAGCGCACCGGGAGGCAGGGGGTTGGGACTATCGCAAGAGCAGAATCTTCGAGAGTTGTAGCTGGCTGCCAGACTGGCTTCGGATAAGATAGATGCCGGAGGCGACCGGGTTATTGCCGTCAGACCTCCCATCCCAGTAGATATCCAGACTTCCGGAATCGGTGACTCTATTGTGCAATATTGCGATTCGTTGCCCCAATAAGTTGTAAACCTGGACATTCAAATGTTCTCTTACAGGGAGCGAATAGCTTAGTCGAATGGTGCTATTAAATGGATTGGGGTAGGCATGTACCGGGAGAGAGGATCAAGTCCTAAGTTGTGTGCAAAAGGGTTATCCTGCTATTGAGTTATGGGTAGCCTTTCGTCGTCGGATTCGTTGTTCTGTTGGGACCATAGGTCCGGGTTGATGTAGCGTCGTCCGGTGATCCACTCGTTGTCCATCTCCATCGCCAGTGCGCTGATCAGGCGTAACGCGGCGTTCCTGTTTGGGAAGATACGCACCACCCGTGTGCGGCGTTTCAGCTCGCCATGGTAGCGTTCCAGCATGTTTGTTGACCGGACGTGGCGGTGATGGCCTGCAGGCCAGTCGTGCAACGTCAATGCGTCCGGGACAGCCTCCTCCAGCCACACGGCCAGATTCCCATTCCACCTTGCCACATTTTCGACCATCGCCGCCAGCCGTCGATCGGCTTCTTCGCGCGTCGTAGCGGCAACGATTTGCTTCAGGAAGTCGGGATCATCGGTTAACGCCGCTTGCAACTCGAACAGTCTCTGATAATCTTGCGTGTGGCGGGCCATGGAATGCTCCTCTCGCTGCGGTTGGATGTCGACTACCCAAACCTACAGCAGGAGCACCGTGGCCCGCATCTCTTCCGTCCGCCGGTCGGCGGACGGAAGAGATGACCCACCAAGAGCAACCCAATTTGCACAAAACTAAGGACGCAACTCTCCGATGGAATGAGTGCAAGCAACTGCCCAAGAACAATTGTACCTTTTGCCATGGCTTGATCCTCCTGTCGTGGCTGAGAAAAAGTGTCCAAACGAAATCTCAACTCACGGCTCGAGAGATTCAAGCCATTATTATTTCAAGAGCTCCAGGCTCCAGCTCGCAAAATCGAACCGGACAGTTCTGAATAAAGGAGAGTCTAACTTCGAAGTTTGATAAGAACATCCATTTTTCAATTAATGTGCCTTGTGATATACTATCGAGGAGGTTATTCTCTTCAAAAGGGTCGAGCTCATAGCATGAGCAAACTCAATCAATGGGGGAGAGATGAGCACTTTACTGGAAGAGCTTCGCGAAGCATACAAAGCAGAAACGGGAACAAATCCTGGCCGGATTAAGCTTCCAAGCAAGGTGGATTTTGTAAGGGCAGAAAATGGTTCAGTAAGGATTACCCTGACTAAAGAGCAGGTTGTTAATAACATGCAAGCAAATGACGCTGCCTTTGAGGGATGGGCAACTGTACTTCATCGCTGGCTGAAGGGGACACCGAAAACTGTTCTCGATTGGACCGCGCCCGAAAAATCTCAACTGGTCCTGAAGGATGGCAGCCTCACTACAAAAGGCCAGCACTACCAGCGCTTTCTTTACCGCGCATATCGGATGCATTCCACCTATTCATGGTTCGAGATTTCTGACTCTGCTCGCGCGTATATCTCACAATCAATTCTTCTTCACCAATCTGGGCCCTTCCGCCTCAACATCGCAGCCAACGAAGGAAAAGAACCAAGCACGATCCGTGAAGGCAGCGAGGTGTGGATAGAGCGGCATATTCATAAAGATAACCGTGCCATCCAGCAGGAATCGGCCATTGATTCTCTCTATTTCCAACTGCCGGTGGGCGTGTTTCGTGGCAAAGTCAGCCGAAAGAATCGTGTTTTCACAGGATCGAGGAGCGCAATCGACCTTTGGGGTGTGAACTCGGGAAAGGGAATTGTGAAGATCTTCGAACTGAAGGCGCCGAAGAAAAAAGAAGTGGGTATCGTCACTGAACTTATGTTTTATTCGAATGTCCTCCTCGACACAATGGGGCCAGATGCGCTTATCCAGATTGATGGGATTGGCGCATACATGCTTCCGTCACGTGGAAGCATAGAGGCGTTTGACATCCTGAAGAAGAGTCAAACTCTCGAAGCGGTCTTCCTGGTCGAGAAGATGCATCCGCTCTTGGATAGCAAGGTCCTCGATATCTTGAACAATCAGAACAAAGATCACAAGATCAAGTATTGGCATCTCAGCCTCGACAAGGTGTACAAGGGGGCTAAATGATCCTTCACATCCATCGTGGCACAAATGAAATCGGCGGAAGTTGTGTCGAGATTGAGCAGGGCGGTTTCAGGCTGTTGCTCGATTTTGGCCAACCTCTTGTGGGTCCGGGAAGCGACATTGGGGGAAAGTTAAAGGGGAAGAGGGCAGCGGAACTAGTTGCCGACGGGGTGCTTCCAGACATCCCAGGGTTGTATGATGGGGTAGGTGCGGGAAAGATCGCGATAGTTTTCTCCCATGTTCACAAGGACCATACCGGGTTCCTGAAATATGTGCATCCGGACATACCCATCTGGATGACACAGGGGACGCATGCCCTACTATCCGCATCGTCCGTCTATTTCAGGGATAGTTACATTCCGCCACATGTTTCCATCCTGCCTGGTAAGAAGGCTTCTGTCAAAATCGGACCGTTTACGATTACCCCTTACGTGGTGGATCATTCCGCTCCCGATGCAGTAGCGCTTCTCGTAGAGGAAGGCGGCAAGCGTATCCTCTATTCCGGTGATTTCCGAAGAACAGGACGGAAGGGAGGTCTCTTTTTCAAGCTCCTGAAAGATGCGCCCAGGAGTGTAGATGCACTGATCCTGGAAGGGACGATGTTCGGTCGCACTGGCGAGCAGCCCAAACGGGAGGTTGATCTGGAGGATGAGATCAGAACCCTTTTAAAGGAACGTCAGAATCTCCTGTTTCTCTTCGCTTCGGGGCAAAATTACGATCGCATGGTCACCGCTTATCGCGCTGCGCGGAGCACAGGTTCCCTTTTTGTGATCGACCTTTATTACGCCTGGATGCTCAAGCACATCGCCGAATCCTGTTCACCCAGCGCAGGTTTCTTCCAGAACGAAGATGTTCGTATCTGGGATTGGGGCGCCCATCGATCCCGTTTACTCAAGGCGCACCAAGAGACCTTCGTTGAAGAGATGTTACTGAAGCGTATCGACAAGAAAGAGCTGATTGCGAACAGGCAACGCATCCTGTTCGCCACTCAAACATCCCGGCAAATCGAAAGAATCATTCCCTGGATGCCTGAAGAGGAAACGGTTCGGCTTCTCTGGTCCATGTGGAGTGGTTACCTCGATGATGATACACACATTGAGATGCTACAGAAGAAATTTGGCAATCAGCTCATCCACATCCATACCAGCGGGCATGCATCTGTCGCTGACTTGAAACTCTACGTTGAGTTGCTGCAGCCCAAACGTGTCATCCCGATCCACACATTCCACGCAGAAGAATACCCGAGTCATTTCGAGAACGTGGTCCAGCTCAAAGATGGAGAAGCTCTCGAAATCTGATCGTTATCAACCTGCCTGAATATCACCTGGCCTGTTCCAGCATTCGCAAAGCATGCCGGAACAGGCCGGGATTGTCGAGCTTGGCCCGGGCAAGCTCGATCGCTGTCCAAGCATGGTCAAGTGCAGCTGCTTTCGGTACGACCCGCTGAACTGCCAGTAACAACTCGTCCCAGGCATCCAGAATGTCCCACGTTGCCATGCCGTGTTCTTCTGCACAGGCAAGGAAATACACCCGCCAGGGCACAAGGCTGGCATGGATTTCACTTGCGAGCTGCACTTCATTGCTGCCCGATTGGGCGAAGACCAGATGCCCACGGAACCGTTGACGCACCCGGCGCTGACCTCCGAGAAAATCGAGGGCCTCCTGCGACGACCATTCAAGGTTCTCCTCCGCCCAGTGGATAAGTTCTTCGACATAGAGGCAATAGCCCAGAACTGTGGGGCTAATACCGTTGCGTAGCCTCCGGATTGCTGGATCGATTCTCTCGATCTGCTTTGGCCGGTAAAGTGCAAAAAGCACCGCCAACTCTTCGATCGTGGTCGGCTGAACCCGTTGCAGGATCCTCCGCATCCCGGTTGACTCAAACCCACGGACTCCCCTTGTTGCTGCTCGTGCGAAGAGCTCCTGCAAGGATGGATCGAGACTATCGTCGGGATGATAGGTTCGCCGATAACTATGTGACTTGTCCTGGGAAGAAACACTGGCAAGAAGTAGAAGCTCGTCCCTTCCTGCCAGTTCCAGCCATCCCCCTTTGAAATTATCAGACGAGGGCTGTGTACTGGAATCCGGCTGTAGGCCGAAGCGCTCGCTGAGGAAGGTCACGGCATCCGGCAGACAATCCCGCTGCAGGTAAACGATGATCTTCGCTTGGGAGCCAGCCTGGGAAGGAGCGAACAGATCAAAGCGAAGTCCCCACTGTACCGGGGGGAATGGTGTGCGCAGGCAATTGTGGAGAAAGACGCTGTTCTGCGCAGCACCTCCAATCCAACAAAGATAGCCCGACGATGCCATGGCTTCGACAAGCTCGATTGCGGTCAGAACCAAGGGAGTCAAACCCTGTTGTTCAATCACCTCAAGCTCGTTCATCATCCGCTCCTCTGCCTGCAGTGCATGGAGCAGTGGAAATGCATGGTCGCCCTTGTCGTCAGCCGTCACGCGAAAGCGTATGGTTTGCCCGCTCATTCCCGGCCCCCTTGGTGTTGCTTCCAGAGTTACTTCGCAGTTCGTCGGATACCGTCGTGCTGAGAGTCAAGATTTGAGAAACGAATAAGGAGGAGTTGAGATGGAAGGACGATTCAAAGGAGTTCGTCTTGACGGCGGTCCAGCTGAATTTCGACAGGATGTTGCTGAAGTCTTTTCGGAATCTGTTTCCCCACTGGTCGATGTGTATTTTCGCCGGGCGATTGTTGAGGCCGTGGCGGGTTTCAAGAAATGCGCGATTACGGATGTGCTGTTTGCTATCGATGTCGCCGAAGCGATCGAGTTAGACAACCGCGTTCCACTGTACGGTTTCGCGATCGATTTGCATGCGGAAACCGGGGCAGAGGTGAAGGCGCGCCACCTTCTGAAACGTGCTTGGGAACTCCTCGAGACGGAATGCCCCGAGGATCGCACAATGATTGACAGCCTCAATGAACTGGAAGATTTACTCGGCGGCGAGGAGTGGAAAGATGGTGTCGAAAGACTGTAGCTCGAATCGGGCAATATGTAGTAGCCTAAGCAGTCTGTTTGATCAAGTCCTAAGTTGTGTGCAAAAGGGTTATCCAGCTTTTTGAGTTATGGGTAGCCTTTCGTCGTCGGATTCGTTGTTTTGTTGGGACCATAGGTCCGGGTTGACGTAGCGTCGTCCGGTGATCCACTCGTCGTCCATCTCCATCGCCAGTGCGCTGATCAGGCGTAACG
>Ga0209164_1001435_pt1 | contig 30888 bp, 30 predicted proteins | sample MTBNYHSulfiMetaG_FD_187458 | JGI IMG/M metagenome (GOLD analysis project Ga0209164, IMG submission 187458) | Enrichment culture microbial communities from rom New York Harbor, USA that are MTBE-degrading - MTBE-NYH (New York Harbor Sulfidogenic)... | ecosystem: Environmental > Aquatic > Marine >... | reverse complement strand
CAAAGGCTTTCCGCCATTGAGGAAAGATTGGCAGTATTGCAGCGGTTGGGCAAAAAATACGGCGGGAGTGTGGCACAGTTGATCCAACGCCGGGATGAGCTCCGTCATGCCTTGGTGCAAGACGAGCAATCGGATTTGCTGGAAGCGACTTTGGAAAGCAACCTCGCCAATCTGCGGGAGGATTATCTGGAGAAAGCAAAGATGCTTTCAAAAAGAAGGCACGAAGCGGCCACTCGACTAGCCCATGAGGTGGAAAAGGTATTGGCCGCTTTGGATATGGATCGGGCCACCTTTGCCGTGCAATTCGAGGCCAACGGCATGGGGGCAAAATCTATCGAAGCAAATTTCTCAGCTGCCGGAATAGATCGAGGTCAGTTTCTGCTCTCCGCAAATCCTGGGGAGGAACTGAAGCCGTTGGCGAAAGTGGCTTCAGGAGGTGAGCTGTCGCGGATTTTGCTTGCATTGAAAGCACTTCTTAGCAGGCAAGGGGAGGCGGAAACATTAATCTTCGATGAAGTGGATGCGGGAATCGGGGGGCGAACTGCGGAGCTGGTCGGGCGGCAGCTAAAGAATCTGGCGGAAAAGCATCAGGTGATCTGTATCACCCATCTACCCCAGATAGCCTGCTACGGGGGAAGTCATTACAAGGTTGTCAAACAGACAAAAGGAGATGAAACTATAACCAATATCGGTTTTCTTTCACACGAAGAAAGAGTTGAGGAATTGGCCCGCATGCTGGGTGGGATTTCAATCTCCGACAAAACCCGCGCTCAAGCCGTTGAGTTTTTGCACCGCGCCCAGCAGAACTGACCGGACGATCTCGCAGAATGCGTAAGTAAGGGGACAAAGAAAGAAGAAGAACCTTTAGAGCAAACCCTTTACGTCGAGATCCGCCAGGATCTCGTAAATATCCAGCCCCGCTTGTCTAAATCCTTCCAGGCCGTACACCATGTTTGCTTCGATCACAAAGTATTCCTGTTCAAACAGGCAGATATCGAGTCCAACTTCTCCGAAATTGCAGCGCTTCGCAACGTCAACGGCAAACTCCAGTGCGCTGTGTGGAATATCCAGGTAAGAGATGCGAGCGCCTTGAGATACGTTGTTTCGAAAATCGCCGCTTTTCTGAATCCGCCAGTAGCTGTGCACCACCCGACCGGCAATTAAGACTACTCTGAGGTCGCGGTCTATCGGCAAATATCGTTGAATGTATGCGGGGTGATGCTTTTTCAGGTACGCCGTTAGCTCCTTCTCTTTTTGGATGAGCCATACTCCCGAGCCTTGGGAAGAGCCCACCGGTGTTTTTGCAATCAAAGGAAGATCAAAATCTTGCAGGATACGCCACAGTCTTCTTCTCCCATAGTACAAGCGCGTGCGGGGGTGAGGAACGCCGCGTAGTTTAAATAGCGCACTTTGGCGAATCTTATTGCCCATGAGGCGATAGAAGTTTGAGGGAAAGACCCTCTTGCCGATCGACTGAAACAGATCTTCATAAACCGCGCTCGGATAGTAGATCTCTTTAGCGCGCCGGATAGCCTCCCTTGATGTTGCAGAGTAATCATTCCAATTGGGGTAAGTCCCGATACAATCAAAAGAAGGACTGGTGCGAAGTCTTTTTCCAAGGGAAACCTTCATATTTTCCTCACTCTCGCCGGGAAACCTCGGCATTATACATCAACCTCCCAACGATTTTTCATTTATTGACAATGTTGTCGATTATTTTATAATGACCACCCGGTCATTTTGGCACCATTTGAGTGCAGAAAAACGTGTGGCGATGTTACCAAGAGAGACTTACAAGAATCTTGAAAATGGAAAAAAACAGAGAATTCTGGAGGCCGCTATCGATGAATTCGCCTCTCACGGCTTCCGCCAAGCCAGCATGAATCGCATGGTGCAAAAGCTCGCTATCGCCAAAGGTTCTTTGTTTCAATATTTTGTCAACAAGGAAGGCCTGTTCCAGGTCATTTTCGATCATGCGGTGGAACTGGTCAGGCGATCTTTGCGGCAAGTCAAACGCGAGAGTGCGGGCCATGATTTCTTTGAACGGATCGGGCAGAGTTTGCTTGCCGGAATTCGATTCATTCAAAAACACCCGAAGATTTATCGCATTTATCTGAAAATGATTTTCCAGGAAGATTTTCCGCTACGCACTGAATTCCTGCAACAAGTGCATCTTTTTTCCAGTGAATACCTCAGGCCGCAAGTGGAAAAGGGCATAGCCGACGGTGACCTGCGCGCGGATCTTAATGTCGGTATGACCGTATTTTTCCTTGATGCCCTGATGGATCGCTTTCTGCAAGCGTACTGTGTCTCTTTTCTGGATGCCGGCGCCGGAATCTACGATGCGCCCGAAGGTGAAATTCGACAGCATGTGGAAGAATTCGTCGAGCTAATTCGCAAAGGAATGAGTGCGGAATCCGTGCAAGCGGCTGAAGAATTGGATTTGCAGTTGGCCATTGGTGTGGAAGGGAAAATGACTTAGTGCGGCGCTGTTTATGAACAAGATGGGATGTTGCGAACAATGTTGAATCATTCTTGGTACAGAAAACTTGGGCTGGAAGATATTTGGGAGAAAGTCGAGGCTAAAGAGAGGCTTACCCTGCAAGACGGTGAGCGTTTGTTCGCATGCCCGGACCTACTGGCTGTCGGCGCACTGGCTCATCAGGTGCGTGTCCGCCTGCACGGCAGGCTCACATACTACGTGATGAACCAGCACATCAACTATTCGAACATTTGCGTTAACGGGTGCCGGTTTTGTGCATTTGGGCGGGAAAAAGGAGATCCACTCGCCTTTCAATTAGGCCTGGCTGAGATTGTCCGGAAAATCAGAGATGGCTTGAGTACCCCGATCACCGAAGTGCATATGGTGGGCGGATGTCATCCGGAGCTACCGCTATCCTATTTTGAGGAAGTGGTTAAGGAGATTAAGTCAATTCGGCCCGATGTTCTGGTCAAGGCCTTCACGGCGGTGGAAATTGCTCATTTTGCCCAATTGGAAAGATGCAGTCCTTGTGAAGTGCTCACCCGCCTGCGCTCGGCCGGTGTGGACATGCTGCCGGGGGGAGGGGCGGAAATTTTCAGTCCAAGAATTCGCTCCATATTGTGCCCCTCAAAATTGAGCGGAGAGGGGTGGCTGAGTATCGCTCGAGAAGCTCACCACCTCGGAATCAAATCCAACGCTACCATGTTATACGGGCATTTGGAAACACATCGGGAGCGACTCGATCACCTGATCGCCTTGAGAGAGCTGCAGGATGAAACCGACGGATTTGTATGTTTTATTCCTCTCCCGTTTCAGCCGGCAAACACCAAGGTTGAGGGAGCCGAGCCCACCACCGGTGTTGAAGACCTCAAAACCATCGCGATCAGCCGCCTGATGCTGGATAACATTCCTCATCTAAAAGCCTATTGGGTGATGCTTACCGTCAAGTTGGCGCAGGTAGCGCTTAATTTTGGGGCTGACGACTTTGATGGGACCATCATAGAGGAGAAGATCGGGCACATGGCCGGTGCGGAGTCCGAACAGGCTCTCACCAGGTCTGAATTGGAGAGGACCATTCGAGAAGCCGGTTTCGATCCCGTGGAACGGAATTGCTTTTTCCAGAAGGTCTCAAATTACTAACCGGTCGGTAGCAATCTTTCAGTTTTTTACTCAAAGCATTGAACGCAAAGAGTTGGCGACAATATGGAGCTTGGTGAACGCCTCGATTTTGAAGCAGCGTGGCATCTCTATGAAACGGGTGAGTTTCATTCCCTAGGCCGTTTGGCTCACCAGGTGCGCATCAATAAGCGCCCTGCCGATTATGTCAGCTATGTGGTCGATCGGAATATCAACTACTCCAATATCTGCGTTTGCGGATGCCGGTTTTGTGCTTTTTATCGGACTCCCGGACACGCTGAGGGGTATGTTTTAACTCACGAGCAACTGGGAAGGAAAATTGAAGAGACGCTCTCTTTGGGCGGAACCCAGATTCTGATGCAAGGCGGGCATCATCCGGATCTCCCCCTCTCTTTTTATGAAGAGATGCTGAGGTTTATCAAGAACGGCTACCCTATCCACATCCATGCCTTTTCTCCGCCGGAGATAGTTCATTTCAGCAAGCTTGAAAAGCTCAGCTGCGCAGAAGTGATAGCAAGACTGAGAGCCGCCGGACTAGACTCCATACCCGGTGGGGGAGCGGAAATTCTGGTCGATTCAGTGCGGTGCCGGGTTTCTCCCAATAAATGCTCGGCCGGGGAATGGCTGGCTGTTATGGAAGAGGCCCACAATCAGGGAATGCGGACCACAGCGACCATGATGTTTGGCCATCTGGAGCAACCAAGAGACCGGCTGGAGCACCTCTTTGCTTTACGGGATCTACAGGATCGCACGGGAGGATTCACGGCTTTCATACCTTGGGCCTTTCAATCGAAAAACACGGCCATCGACCGGTTTCCCGAAACCGCTGTCTCTTATTTGAGACTACTGGCAATCTCGCGGTTGGTTCTGGATAATTTCGATAATATTCAAGCCTCCTGGGTTACGATGGGCCCCAAAGTCGCTCAAGTTGCGCTGCATTTCGGCGCCAACGATTTCGGCTCCACGATGATTGAAGAAAACGTCGTGGCTGCGGCCGGGGTCAGCTTCCGCTTATCCACCGAGGAGATTCGTCGAATAATCCGGTCCGCCGGGTTCAAGCCCAGACAAAGGACAATGGCCTACCAATGGGTGAACCCGGATGAATAGGGATTTTTTCAGTCCGCATCCAGGGTCTATGGACGAAGTGAGAGATTCGGCTGAGCCATTGGTGCTGCACAGGGCCGCGTGGGTCGTCCCGGTGAATGGTCCGCCCATTGAGGATGGGGCTCTCGTGACGAATCGCGGCTCCATTTTGGAAGTGGGCAAGTACCGAGATCTCAAGGTGTTCAATGGTAGTGATGTTAAGGCCATCGATCATGGATTAGTCGCGCTCATGCCTTGTTTGGTCAATGTGCATACTCATCTGGAGCTCTCACTCCTGCAAGGAAAGATTTCTTTGCCTCAGCCCGGGTTTTCTGCATGGCTGCAACAGGTATTTTCTCATCGAGTATCGAACAGTCAGGCTGATGAACTGACCGGCTTTTCGTGCGGGCAGCAGCAGTTGTCAGAGAGCGGCACTGGCTTGTACGGCGACATCACCAATGGAGCGTGCCTGTTGCCTGACTGTGAAAATGCTTTTCCGGTTCGACAGACTTTTCTGGAAGTGCTCGGTTTTGACGTAGAAGACTTGCAGTCTGTTGCCGGGTCCGAAGCATTTAACGTCATTGCAGGCCATGGCGGCAAATTCAGCATAGCCGCCCATGCCTGCTATTCGACCTCTGCAGCACTGATTCAGCAGGCAAAGGAGTGGTGCCGTACTAGACATCTTCCTTTCAGCATTCATGTCGCAGAGCATCCGGCCGAAATAGAGTTCCTGCAAAATGGCAGTGGATACTGTCGTACCCTGCTGGAGAGCTTAGGCAAATGGGTTGTGGATTGGACTCCCCCGGGAAAGACGCCGGTCGAATACCTCGATGCTTTGGGAGCCCTGGATCAGGGCACCATTTTAGTACATGCTGTGCATATGCGGGAGTCAGACTGGCACATTGTGCGACAGAGAAATTGTTTCGTCTGCTTCTGCCCGCGCAGTAACCAGAATCTGAATGTCGGCCGACCCTCCATGGGAAAGAGTATCCGCTTTGGCGCGGCCACCTGTCTCGGCACGGATAGCCTGGCCAGCAATGAGGACTTGAATCTTTTTGCAGAAGCCCATCATGTACTCGGTCATCATACCGACATTTCACCTGATGCTCTGTTGTTCATGGCGACTCTGGGAGGAGCAAGGGCTCTTCAGCAGCATCACCGATTCGGAAGCCTTGAGCGCGGCAAACAGGCCGCGTGCTTGTCTGTTTCTTTTGCGCATCTGCCGCCGTTATCTCGGTTGAGTGAAGAAATCATCTCTCGTGGCAATCAAGGAGAATGGAAGTGGGTCAATTATCCGCAGGTCAGTTGAAGTTGGGGAAAATCGGCTTTTTGAATGTGCTCCCGATATATTATCCTCTGGAATCGGGATTCATTGCCCATCCTTTCCAAATCGTATCGGGTACACCCGCCTATTTGAACCGGTTAATGGCTCACGGCGATCTCGATCTGAGCGTGGTCTCTTCCATCGAATATGCTCGTCACCGGGAGCGTTACTACGTTCTTCCCGATCTCTCGATTAGCTGTCGAGGTGCAGTGAAAAGTGTTCTTCTATTGAGTCAGATTCCGGTTCCCGAGCTGGCGGGAAAGGAGATTCTCGTCAGCGCCCAATCCCATACGTCGATAGCTTTGCTGAAAATACTCTTTTCGATTCATCTGGGCTCAAATGTTACCTGCACATCGGGTAACTGCTCCGATGCCCTGTCCGACGGTAAATTCCCGACCGCATTCCTGGCCATTGGTGATGAAGCTCTTCGGCTAAGGAATCACGATCTGTATCCTTACCGGTGGGACTTGGGGGAGGCCTGGTATTCCCGGACCGGATTTCCTTTTGTGTTTGCGCTATGGGTGATTCAAAGAAAAGCTGTGGAGAAATGGAACGGCTCCTTGATGGCCGCTGTTGAGACGATTTTGGCTGCCAAGCAGTGGGGTGCTGATCATCGACGGCTGATTTGTGTGGAAGCCGCTAAAAAGAGGCTTCTGAGTTGTGCGGAACTTCAGGAATATTACCACTGCTTGGACTTCGATCTGGATAGCAGCCAGCAAAACGGTTTGCAGCTTTTCTACGAGTATCTGGCAAATATCGGTGAAATTTCCATGGTACCGCGATTGGAAATCTTTTCACCTCTTGCCTGCGTCGCTTGAGAATCGGTTTCGGGAGTGTCGAAGGGAGCCTCACGCTCCGACAGAACTGAGCGCGCGACAATCGTACTCCAATTCCAGCGGGCTGAGATTTCTAGTGCTTGAAGGCGCGCTGGCCGGTAAGCACCATTGTGACGTTTGCCTCATTACAGGCTTCTATGACTTCCCAGTCACGCATCGATCCTCCCGGTTGAACCACGGCCGATATTCCCTGGCGGATACCCACATCGACTCCGTCCCGGAAAGGGAAAAAAGCATCTGATACCATCGCCGCGCCTTTTAATCCGCCCTTTTCCGCTGCCGTTTGCGAATCGATCTCGGCTTTCTGATCGCTGCTGCGCTCGCCTTTTTCGATAGCAAGCTCGAGATCCTTGTAAGGTATGCCGTAGCGATCAAAACAGAGGGCATCCGCATATTTTTGGTGTGCTTTGTAGACGGCGATTTCTGCAACGCCAACTCGGTCCTGCTCGCCGGTTCCGATTCCAACCGTGCATTCGTCTTTCACATAAAGGACCGAATTGGACGTTACACCCTGTTCTACAAACCAGCCAAACAGGAGGTCGTTGATCTCTTTCTCGCTCGGCTCTCGCTTGATTCTATACACTTTGTCCTGGTAAGTGCTTTCCGCCAATTTTAAGTCGTGCGCAGTTTGAATTTTGTTCAGCGGAGATTGCTGAACAATGAGGCCTCCATCCATGAGAGACTTGAAATCGACAAACCTCGCAGCGGTATATTCGGCCAGGCGGTCTATTCGAGAAATCTGAATAATGCGCAGGTTGGCTCGATTCTTCAGAAGCTCCAATGCGCCCTCTTCATAATCCGGGGCGGCCACGACTTCCAGGTAATTTTTCGAAATCAGATCGGCGGTATCCTTATCGACAGGGCGATTGAGAACCAGACAGCCTCCAAATGCGGCGATGCGGTCTGCGCGGTTGGCCCGAAAGTAGGCTTCCGCAAGCGAACTGCCATAAGCGGCACCGCAAGGGTTGTTGTGCTTCAAAATGACTGCCGCCGGCTTGCCCATGAGGTATTTCAGGATACTGAGACCGTTGTCCAGATCGGTAAGATTGATTTTTCCGGGATGCTTGCCTTCCTGCAGCATGTCTGCTTCGTTAATTGCGCTGACAAGCCCCCTGTTCGGATCGATAAAGCGGCACTGCCCGAGACTCAGATGACCGTCGATCAATTCATACAGCGCCGCCTCCTGGCCTGGATTTTCGCCATAGCGCAGCCCCTTCTCGATGAGCTCTCCCGTTTTTGATTCGGGAAATTTCCAGGTTCGTTTTCTGTAGGTCAATTGTTGATCCCCGAAGGAAATCTCCAGAGAGTCCGGAAAATGGTCTTCCATTACGGTGCGATACATTTTTTTTAGGTCTTCTGCCATTGCGCCTCCTTCATAAAAAAAGCCTGGGGTTTGTCTCCAGGCTTTTTCTAAGGCATTTAATGGATGAAAAGCAAACTAAAATCGATAGCTCACACTCAGCCCCATGAGGTGTGCGAAGCCGTCTTCAAAGGAGGATTCCAAAACCCCTTCGGAAAGTCGCGCCGGCACTTCATCGCGGTCTACAATCCAGATATAGGTGTAGGAAAGATCGACTGTCCATTTGCCAAAATGAAAGCCGGGGCCGGCGCTGAATAGATGGCGATCATTAGCCGGCACCAGATAGTCGGCGTGCTCCTCGTCGATCGGAGACTGGTCAAAGGTATAGCCCGCGCGCAAATCCAACCAGTCGAGCGCCTTATACTCAAAGCCGATGGCGGTTCTCCAGGTGTCATGCCAATCCTTGACTCGAGTGACCTCATCTAGCCCCGGCACTATTTCGTTTTCATAGCTTATGGTGAGTTGATCATAATTGCTCCAGCGAGTCCATATACCGTCTATTTCTACGCTGAAGCGCTCCCAGGGCTTGAACATTACGCCCATAAAAACGCTGTCCGGTAAAGTTACAGTCCCTGATGCGTCGGTGTTGTCGAAGTAAGGCACGAAGGACGGCTTTTTGAATTCGGCCGATCCGTCCACGTTCTGTTTGACCCAACTGCGATACGATATGCCGAAAGCCAGCCAGTCACATGGTTTATAGTGTGCGCCAAAATTAAACCCGACCCCGATGGTATCTCCGCTCAATGACTGATCGACATCAAAGGTAGAGGTATCCGGGTTGTTTTGTCCTGAAGCGTCGATTTTTTGCTCGAGCAACAGGTCGAACCACATGAAATCAATACCTGCTGCCAAAGAGAGCTCGTCGGTTACCTTAAAAGCGACGTTGGGATTGAACGTTAGCGTTTTGATTTGAGCATTATAGCTATTATAGCGCCCCGGCCAGTTTTCATCGAATTCGGTTCCCAATCCGAACTGACCGAAAATCCCCAGTCCGAACCAAAGGGATTGCGAAAACTGGTAGGTGGCGTAGAGGTGGGGCGGGACCCAAATATTGGTCTCAGTGCTGGTCTTGAGTGTTTCACCCGTGTTGGTGGTTTTGACATCTGTTCCGGGAATAATAAAAGTTGCGCCACCCATCACCTGCAAGCCGGGTAATTGGGTGATGCCGGCAGGATTGTAGAAAAGTGCGGATGGATCGTCTGCACGGGCTACCAAAGTTCCCCCCAGGGCATTGCCGCGAGCGCTGCCTTCGTATAAAGCAAATCCAGCTCCGTAGCAAACCTGTGCTCCAACCAGGAAAGCAACCACAAACCCAACAACTAATCCAAGAGAATTAAACCTCCTAACCTTCATTCTCTCCTCCTCAATGGCAAGATTCGACCCTTTTGCAGCCGAAAGTTTCAGTATTTGCCCCCGTGGCCTCAAAACAAAAGCACGCTTCACCTCCTTCCCTCTGATCTGCAGGCTGCTCCGCAGAACCGAATAGCCTGCGAACAAAAAGCGATGTCTACCGCACGCGACCTGCTATTGCCGTATTATATGCAATGCTCCGCGGCGGGCTGCCATGCAGCAGCAACTCAACATCTACGGGTCAGATCCCCTTGATCACGAGCGGTCCAATAGCGCGGCGAATTTTTTAATTGCGAAGATCACGATTAGTTGGAGTGCATTGTACGAGCTGGATGGAGCGGAGCGATATGAATGAATGACCATTCATATAAGCTCAATGCACCTCCCCTCCTAGGGCCCTCAGAATCTACCAAACGTGCCGCTTGATGGTCAAGCTAATTAGTTGACGCCCGGCGGATCGCTATTCCATGAGCGCGCGCCGGTCAAGCAGTTGGGAGGTTTCTTTCGGACGCTCCAGCTTTAGATAGGTGCTGACGTAGCGCAATTGCTGTAAATCTCCAGGTTGGAGTTGATCGAGAGCGGCAAAAAGATCTGAAATCTTGAAAAACACCACGATTGCATGTGGGTGGATCAGATTTATATCGCTCTCTATTCTTTCTTGCTGCAGATTATAAACAAACACGACGCCTTCTATGAACTTCAAAAGTCTTCCAATCCCGCTGCTGGTGCCGTCAGGATTGGGTTCATCGGAGTCAGAGGCCAAAAAGATCTGGCGTCTCGCAAGGTAATTTTGAATGACGGCAAAATGGATGTTCCAAAGATTCTCTCCAGGTAGAACGACCCGCACGGCGTAATATAGAGGGGCTTGTGCGGCTTTTTCTTCTACGATCGGCTTTCTGATGGATGCGCCTATTTCAATTTCCCTGATAGGATGCAAAATCTCTTCTTCTTTATCTTCTCGACGCAAGCGCTGCTGAATTTCTTGAATCGTCAGCTTCTTTCCGGCAATTTCAAAAGGTTCATCTTTTCTAACAATATAGTCGACACTGTTCTTGAGCCCGAAAGCTTCTTTGCGATCCATTTGAGTGGATTCTGTCGGAACTTCAGGAAGTGGCGGGGGAGGCGGAATCTGAGCATTTGTTTGATCTGCCTTGAGAAGAGGAATTTCCTTGGGGATGGATGTCTTCTTAAGATGCTGCTCTTCGGCTTCCATGTTTGCACTTTGTTCCATCGCTTCGGTCCCGATTGAGGAAGGTGCGGATGGCTCTTTGGATCTCGATTGGAACAACGGCGGCCATAAGTCGCCAACGCTTCCGAACCACAGAAGCAGACCCCCGGCAAAGACCAGGGCTACGGCCAGGTAGACGGCGAATTTTCGTTTCTTCATCGGTAAAGCCCCCCTGAATGCAAAATCTTTGAAGCAGCAATGAGAGTTGATTTTTTGTTTTTTGGGCATTATTAAAAAGTATAATTATATTTTCGAGCAGGGACGATCAGTCGCATTTGCCCAGAAGAATCACTTTCGCATTGCCTCCAATGCAATATTGTTTGCGAAATTTACGCGTGTTCACAATTTGTTTGTACGCGCGACAAAGCGGTGCGATATAATTTTAGAATGATAAGAGTTGTGAGGCAAACTAAATAAGATTGTCCGATCAACAAGCTTATGTTAACAAAAAGCGTTCTTTACCGGATTGACCTCGCAAGGCAAAAATGTTACCCAACGCATCCTGTCAGCTGATAGTCAGAACCAACATGTCCAGTTAATAGGGGTAGGCGCACCAATCAAAGAGGTTTGATATGCAAGAGTGGAAAGCTTCGGCATTTGCAACCCTGGTCGGAAGTATGCCTCATCTGAATCGTCAGAAGGCAATCGAACTGATTCTTCAATCAGTTCCCGAAATTCCTGTTTGGCCCCAGTTGTCGAAGTACAAGGCTGAGCAGATGATGATTCAGTACCTGGAAGGTTTGCCGGGCATTCATCCAGGGCAGGAGGATTTGGTTGTGCCAACCGACAGCTCTGAGTTTGAAACCGAGCTATACGGATTTTACGAAGAGTACCTTGAGGTTGACAGCGGCGGAAGAGATCTGTTGAGCTCCAGATTCAAGATGGGAGCGGAGACGGGAAGGACTTTTTTCGAGTTTTTGGATGCTGTGAATCGTGCCAATCTCGACTGCCGGGCGATCAAAGGGCAAATCGTGGGTCCTTTCACTTTGCTGACCGGCTTGAAAGATCGTCAAGACCGTGCTCTGCTTTATGATGAACGACTCGCCGAAGTGGTGACAAAGCACCTTGCAATGAAGGCCAAGTGGCAAATCCAACATCTCAAAGCCACCGGCTTCCCGGTGATCATATTTCTGGATGAACCCGCTTTGGCAGGGTTTGGCTCATCAGCTTTCATCAGCGTGTCGCGTGAGCTTGTCCAGAAATTGCTCAAAGAGGTCATCGATGCCGTTCATGAATCGGGCGCTCTGGCCGGCATTCACATTTGTGCCAATACCGATTGGATGCTCGCTTTTGATTCCGATGTTGATATCATCAACTTTGATGCATACAATTATTTTGACAGATTTGCACTGTATAAAGAGCCGCTTGGGAGATTCCTGGCAGGCAATGGCACGGTGGCATGGGGGATAATCCCGACCGGTGACAGTCGGATAACCAAAATGGAAGCACCTGAAAGTCTGGCAGATCGATTGCTGAAGGGTGTGAACGAGCTAAGCGGTACAGGACTCACCCGTGAAAGTATCCTGTCCAGATCGCTTTTTACGCCAAGTTGTGGTTGTGCAAGTCTTACTGAAGAAACAGCGGAAAGGGTTTTGACCCTCACCCGCGAAGTTGGCCGAATCTTTCGCGGATATTTATAGATATCTTTGGTGTCTTTTAGGACAAGTAAGACCAACCAAGCTGATGGTATGGCGGCGATTCAAGTAGTTTGCGAACAAGACACTTGACAGAATGATCATCTTTAATTAGGTTAACCCTGCTTCCGATTAGCACGAAGATATCCTTTCAGGATTTATCCATTCTCAGGTGAGGAATACAGATAGCAGCGAACATAGACGCGTGCAATGCCATTGTTTTAGTGAAGCGGCAAAGCGTAAGTTTACATCTAATCTTCTGATTTCCTGAGAAGCATTCTGAAATCTCCTTATTTTTGTCAGTAAGCAAGGCGACCTGGCTCTTATTTTCTTGATGCCCAAGGGAGAGCGCAGTTTAATCCTCCGTTGCGACGGGCCGCGTCCTGCTGATTCACTAATAACAAGCGTCGATTAGTGCATACCTTATCTCTTTAAGAGAAAGTCATTTACGAACCGGAAAGGAAAATTGACATGCAGGTAGAATACAAGAATATCGATCCGAAATTGGTTGCCAATGAAATTCGCAACGGTCGCTCCCTGGAATCGGTGCAGAAGCTCTTTGGAATTAAATTCAAAAGTGAAGTGCAAGATCTATACATGCGGGGTCTGATGGAGTTGGGGGAAATACCCAAAATGGAATTCAGCAAGCCGGCAATTTCAGTAAGATCATCCAAACCGACTGCGGCGGACCGGTCGATGGTTCGTCGGCGGGAGAAAGGCACTCCAAAGCCTTCAATGCTCATTAAGACCGCCAACTTTCGAACCATTGGTCAGAGCGGCAGCGTCACCTTGAATAAGACACTTCTTATCGAACAGTTGGGATTTACAGTGGGCGATTCTTTCGAAATCTTCAGAGAGGATGATCGGGTCATTCTGCAAAAGACCGATAATCCTCAATAACCGGAGGCTTGTCCGATTTCTTTTTGGGGTCTCATACGATTTAATCGCTTTTCCCTACGAGACGGGCAGCAAGGATAAAAGTGTTTCAAGTTTAACGGCGAAGGCTGTTGAGTACGTGTATGAATCTCTTCAGTGCAGTTATGTTGGTGCCGATAGCCAAGAGCAACAGTATGGAGATCAGTAAGATATCCTGGAGCCATCGGCTGCTTGGGTATCCAAGTAACTGATTGACCAGAGGATTAAAAATTCCCGCCAAGCCAATCAGGATAATTCTCTCTCCCCTCTGTACCAAGCCTACGAGGCAGCGAACACCGAGACTTTCGGCACGCGCCCGGGTGTAACTGACCATTAGAGAGCCAAACAGTATCAACAAGATTGTCAAAGAAATGAAGGGAGTACCTGTGCCGTGTCGGTAAAAATAACACCAGATGCCGAGATAAATTATAAATTCCGTATAACGGTCCAAAACTGAATCCAGAAAAGCGCCGGACTTTTTGGCATGCCCAAGAGTCCTGGCAAGCGAACCGTCGAGGGTGTCCAACAAACCTGTCAGGAGTGTCAGAAGTCCACCCCAAAAAGGTCTGTAGGCGAATGCAATACCGGCCAGGAAGCTGGTGAAGAGGCCCATGAAAGTGATGTGATTCGGTTTGAGTTTGAGCTCGATGAGCCAGGGTACCAGATAGCGTTGGAGAAAATGGTAATAGCCGGTTTCGATGGGTGTGCCTTTAAGCATAGTAGCCCTCACGAGCGCCTTCTATCCCGAACGGAGGAAATGCCAGCAGAGGAAAATCATGAAAACGCACCAGGACATCACTTCCTGCCGATAATTCCGATATGTGGGATTCTAAAAGAATGTAAGAAAGACTGTTGTGCAATTCTGCGAATATAGACTGCTTGTTCTTCTTAACGGGTCTGAAAGACAACTTGGAAGAATCTTGTTGCAGGGTTCCGCGAACCACTTTATTGAAGCCCTTTGGTTTTCTGATGGTGGTTTCCAGCATTGCCGGCACGCACGGACTTGCAGAAGCATCAAGTCCCTGGTATGTGAGCAGAATAGGTACCGCCAGTTGCTCGAACGCTATTTGCGCTCCCCACGGACTTCCGGGCAAGCCCAAGTATACTTGCTTTGCTCCCATTCCCAAAGCAGTCCTTCGGCCGGGTATGAGGTTCACTTCTTCAAAGAGTATATTCACCCCCAGTAATCTCCAGGCGGTCAGTACGAAATCTCGATCGCCGTGTCCCACTCCTCCAGTCGAAATAACTACATCCGCCTCAACGTCCTCCAACTGTTCTGCAATCAGTTCGGGGTCATCTGTTGAGATGCCCAGGTGTATCGGCTTACCCCCAATAAGTGAAGCCGACCAGGCCATCAGGTAACGGTTGTTGCAGTAACTGTAGGGTCCTTGCAGGGGTTCTCCAATTTCCCTCAACTCGTCGCCGGTAGTCAAAAGAGCAACTTTAGGCTGCAGGTGGACAGAAACCGTAGCATATCCGAGGGCCGCTATTAAGGCCAGGCGGGTAGGGGTGAGAATGGTTCCTTTGGGTAATAGCAGGCTGTTTTTATGAATATCGCCGCCAGAGGAGAGTACCCCTTCTCCAGGCAGGAGCGGCCTTTTCAAAACGATTGTGCCATCCTCTCTGGCAGTCTCCTCTTGAGCCACAACAGCATCGGCATTTTCGGGAAGAGGAGCCCCGGTGAAAATGCGAAGGCACTCTCCTGGCGCTAATTCATATTTTGTTGTATCGCCAGCCGCCAGCACCCCTTCGTGTAGCCTGAAGACAAAGGAGCCGTCGTTTGCTCCGGTGTTGATATCGGAGGTCGCAATAGCGAATCCATCCACTGACGCGCGACTCTCTCGCGGCAGGTCCCAATCGGCATATAGGTTTTCGGCCAGGATACGGCCTAGAGCTTGCTCCAACCAGACCCGCTCGCTTTTGGTGGGCCTTACCAGAGCCCTGGCGATCTTTTTGGCTTCGTTCAACTCCATTGGAGTCTATCCAGGTCTTCAACCGTATTAATGTTCCAGAAGCTTCGCCCCTCTTCGTCAACCAATCGCCATTGATCTTCTTGAAGCGCCCTTACTTTGACCTTGCGATAGAACGATACGATCTTTCTTTCGCTCTGTTCAAGAGCAGTGGCGATAACCGGCAGGCAACGCCTGTTGTAGATGGCCAATAGGGGTTCATACTTGTGTCGGTAGAGCGGCACCACGACATCGAATTCTTCTCTGGATTCAACCATCATTATCGCGAGCTCAGGAACGAGATGAGGCATATCGGTTGCTTTGACAAACACCCAATCGTGCGGGCTAAACAGCAAAGCTGTGTAGATGGCGCCCAGAGGCCCCTGGTGAACGATGACATCCTGCACCAGTGTCGCTCGCACATCATAATAAGAGCTCAAATCGTTAGCTATGAGCAAAAGAGGATTGCATAAGGTACGCAGGGAAGCGACCGCCCGGTCGACCAAACGTATGCCATGAAAAACCTGCAGAGCCTTGTTACTGCCAAACCTGCTACTGCGCCCTCCCGCAAGAACAGCTCCCGTGAGCACTCAACGCTCCTCCAACGTGATGTGTATGTCAATTCCGCGGGTATTTTTCCATCCTCTCAAGGTCGATAGCATGCCCACTATCCCGCCGATCAGAAAGTCTTGAACAAAGTCCTTAATGGGGAGCTTCTTTCCGTCCAAACTGACCAGGATTCGCTGTCTCTTGCGCTCCTTTAAATACCGTTCCTCAATAAAATCGGCCAGACCTGAGACTTCATCAAATCTGAACGAGGGAACATCCAAGTCTATTGCATCATCTGTGATCACTGCTATAAGATTATCTTCCGGCCTGCAAATGGGTTGTGGCTCAACGGCTGATCGAAATACTTCTATTTTTGGATAATGGGACCGTTTATAACCTTCTGTAAGGATAATGTCTTCCTGCCAGAAGTAGCGAGCCGCGAGCTCATCAAGGGGCAGTTCCGCGGTGGTTACTCTAATGCATGCCACTTGAGCGGGAGACGAGATGGCGATGGTTTGCGCTCCGGCGCGTCGATGGCGCCAGGTGTCTTTTCCCTCGCGATCCATCTCAAATCCGTGGGCATCGTGCTTGATAGTGCCTACCCGGTAGCCGCGATCCCGAACAATCGGGATCAGCTTCTCCAACAAAGTGGTTTTGCCTGAATCTGAAGCACCAACGATACAAATGATTGGTACCATATGTATTTTCTCCTGAGCTCGCCGTAATAGATCACGCTACGGATTCAAAAGGTTCTGCCGCCGTCACTTCAAGCGGGTCAGTAAGGGAAACATAGTATTTTCAACTTGTAAGCTCTGCGCGAGCCTGGCGAGTCAATATGACACACGCCACAAGTGCTGTCAACGCGGCGTTCAATCCATCTTAAGCCGTTTCAACGCCTTCTCCATTCTCTCATTTTGCAGTGTGGCTTCGCCGGCAATTTCTTCCAGGATTTGGGCTACCTCTGAGTGCCCCAAGCCCTCGGCACGTCGAGCCCATTCGCGATAAGAGTTGGCGTGCTCAAGATTGTGTTGGATCCAGTGGTCGATCATCTTGATCAGCTTGTCCTTTTCCGACAGTGCTGCATGGCTTTGATGGTCGTGAGAGTGATGATGGCTCATAAGCGTCTCCTTGATTGGTTGCAGATTGACCCTGTCTGGCAGCTGTGATAGCTTTCGGCTACAATTGGATGTTAATGGCACTGGATGAATTGATGCAAGTCTTAGTGGCAAGTGGGAGAGGTTCCTTTTGATTCCATATCCACGTATAAATCCTGATTTGATTTCCATAGGTCCCCTAAGAATACGCTGGTATGGAGTCATGTACGTACTTGGCTTCGTATCGGCATATTTTCTCATATCAAGGCAAAAACGCAGCCAGCAGCTGGGCTTGACTGGTGCGGCCGCGCAAGACCTGATATTCTATTTGGCTGTTGGTCTCATTGTCGGCGCCAGATTGGGTTATCTTATCTTTTACCAGTATAACGATTATTCATTTTATCTCAAAAACCCCATCGAAATTGTTGCAACCTGGCATGGAGGGATGTCCTTCCATGGCGGGATGATTGGTGCGGTTCTTGCCGGCTGGCTTTTTTGCCGCCGGCGAAAGCTGCCCTTCTGGGCCGTTGCCGATAGCGTTGCCGTCGTTGCCCCTATTGGAATCGGTCTCGGCCGATTGGGAAACTTCATAAATGGAGAGCTTTTCGGTCGGCCCACCAATGTACCCTGGGCGATGATCTTTCCGGATGGAGGGCCAATCCCTCGGCATCCTTCCCAGTTATACGAAGCCCTTGCGGAAGGGCTTCTTCTTTTTACATTGTTGTGGTATCTTCGTCAAAGGTCATTCAAAGATGGAATGATGGTTGTTCTTTTCATAATCATGTATGGAGCCTTTCGATTTATTCTGGAATTTTATCGAGCCCCTGATTCCCATTTGGGAATGATTCTAGGATTTTTGACCATGGGGCAAGTCCTGTGTGTGGCCATGATCTTGTCAGGTCTTATCCTGGCGGTCTATATCAGTCGATCGAATGAAAAAGAATGATTGATCGGCCTCTTCTTGCTCGACTCACTTAGCCCGATTGAAGGGGCAAATCCAATGCCGCTGCTGCAAAAATACTTGCCTTCGAACCGAAACAGTTCAGTTCGTCCCTGGCATGCCTGGTACGACACCCAAAAAACGACTGCCGAAAGAGCGCTCCGTGCTATAAAACGAGGCCATCGCGTATTCGTGGGATCCGGATGCGGAGAGCCCCAACATCTCACTCAGGCGTTGGAAGAGCTTGTCCCCTGGTTGGCTGATCTTGAAATTCTGCACATCTTGAGCGTCGGTAAAACAAGGTTTACGCAGGCCGGCTTCGCCGACAATTGTCGCCTCAAATCATTCTTTGTGGCAGCTGCCAGCCGGGAAGCTGTGGCCGAAGGACGTGCCGACTATACGCCCATCAATCTCGGGGATATCCCCGCTCTGTTTCGCAGTGGAGCCATGCCCATCGACGTGGCGCTCATCCAGGTGTGTCCACCCGACGAGCATGGCTTCTGCAGCTACGGCATATCACTAGACATCGTAAAATCTGCCGCCGAGAGTGCGAGGCACGTAATTGCTCAGGTAAATCCGCAGATGCCAAGAACCTTGGGCGACTCATTCATTCATGTGAAAGATATCGATGATTTTGTGGAATATGAGGAACCGCTGCTTGAAATAGGCCAGCCGCTGATGAATCCTATAGCAGAGGCAATCGGTGGGAATGTCGCGAGAATTGTGGAAAATGGCTCAACCATTCGGGTTGGGGTGGGGAGTGTTTCAGCAGCAGTCCTTTATGCCATGGACGGGAAAAAGGATCTGGGCGTACATGCGGATATGCTCACGGACGCTTATCTGTACCTTCTCAAGAGGGGCGTCATCACCAACACAAAAAAAAGCCTCCATCCGGGCAAGATAGTCACAAGCTTTTGCCTGGGCAGTAAAGAATTGTATGACTTCGTTGATAACAATCCCCTGGTGGCTCTATATCCCACTGAATATACCAACAATTATCAAGTGATCAGCGAAAACGATAAAATGGTTTCGATCAACTCGGCCCTGGAAGTGGATTTATCCGGTCAAGTGTGCTCCGATTCGCTGGGATACGAGATCTACAGTGGAGTGGGCGGAGCGACGGATTTCCTTCGGGGCGCCAGGCATTCAAGGGGAGGCAAGGCGATCGTGGTTCTCCCTTCGGCGACCTTGGATGAAAAAAAATCCCGGATTGTTCCGAATTTGACTGAAGGGGGAGGGGTAGTGACGACTCGAGGCGGTGTTCACTACGTAATCACGGAATACGGTATCGCCCATCTGCACGGCAAGAGTATTCGAGAACGGGCCCTGGCTCTTATCGGCATCGCCCACCCCCAATTTCGGGAAGCCCTGATGCGCGCCGCCCAAGACCTTAACTATATTCCTGAAGACTTTCCGCGCGTGAGCACCTCCGGTGTGCTCTACCCTCAAAAATGGGAGGTAAGTCAGATTTTCGAAGGCGACACCAAAGTATTGTTCAGGCCGAGCAAGTTTACAGATGAAAGAGCCTTAAAAGAGTTCTTTTATTCACTGCCCAGAGATGAATCCTATTTCCGTTTTTTGTCGACAATGAAAGTGTTCCCCCATTACGACGTCAACCGGATGTTGAACATAGACTATCACAAGGAGATGAACATCGTCGGCGTTGTTGGAGAAATGAATGCGGAGCGCATTATTGCCATCGGGCACTATTCGCTGGATGAGGAAAGCATGGAAGCCGAGCTCGATTTTGCCGTCCACCCCGAGTATGCCCGCAAAGGAATAGGCAGCTTTCTTATTCATTATCTGGTGGAGATAGCGAAACAGAAATGTATACGGATGCTCAAGGCTTATATATCTCCGGGCAATGAGAAGGTCTTTGGCGTTTTTCAGAAATTGGGTTATTTGGTTGAAAGCTCATTCGTTGATGGAGTGTATGAGATCAGAGTACGGTTTGAGCCTGCCCTCGTCTGCCTGACGGATTGAATTGCGGAACAATGTGGAAAAAGGTGGCCGAGCAAATCACAATTGGATAGAATTTTTGAAAGATACTGATAGAATACGATGACTTTGAATTGAAATTTACAAAAGAGTGAGGAACTTCTGATGTTCAAAAGAAAAAGAACACCTGCAATCCTGCTTATGGTTGGGATGACATTTCTGGTTTTAGGCTGGTCGAATCTGACCGCCAAAACCAATTCCGATACTTCTGATGTGTACCAGAATCTGAGGCTGTTTAGCGAAGTTCTAAATCTGGTGCAAGACAACTATGTTGAAAAGGTTGATTCGAAGGATCTCATTTACGGCGCAATCAACGGTATGCTGAAAGACCTCGATCCGCATTCTTCGTTCTTGAAGCCGGAAGAATATAAAGAGCTGCAGATTGAGACGAAGGGCAAGTTCGGTGGACTGGGCATCGAAATCACCATTCGGGATTCGGTTCTGACGGTTGTGTCGCCGTTGGAAGGGACTCCAGCCGATAGAGCAGGGCTGGAAGCGGGAGATCAGATCATCAAAATAGATGACGAGCCGACCCAGGATATGTCCTTGATGGAAGCGGTTCAAAAGATGCGGGGGCCGAAAGGCACCAAGGTCAAGCTGACGATCCTGCGCAAGGGTGAGAAAAAACCCTTGGAATTCGACTTGGTTCGGGACACCATTACGATTCAGAGCATCCGGGCGCGCATTCTAGAGCCTTCCTACGGATATATCAAGGTCTCGAGCTTTCAGAGCGGAACGGCAAATGACTTGCGCAAGGCTCTGGAGCAGCTGGAAAAATCCGGTCAACCTCTGCAAGGGCTGGTGCTGGATCTGCGCAACGACCCGGGCGGCCTGCTGGATCAAGCTGTAGAGGTGAGTGACGAGTTCCTCGACGAGGGTTTGATTGTCTACACCGGAGGGCGCCTTGAAAGTCAGAAAATGCGGTTTGAAGCCCATAAGAATGCAAATCCTCACAATTATCCGATCGTTGTTTTAGTCAATGCCGGTAGTGCAAGTGCTTCTGAGATCGTGGCTGGCGCCCTTCAAGACCATAAGAGAGCCATTGTCCTCGGGGAGCCCACCTTTGGCAAAGGCTCTGTACAGACTGTCATTCCACTCAATGACGGTTCGGCGGTCCGTCTGACCACTTCGCTTTACTACACACCATCGGGCAGGTCGATCCAGGCTAAAGGCATTGAACCGGACATAATAGTAAAGCGAGATGCGAGCGAGAAAGACAACAATGGTGAGATAAGGGAAATCCAGCGTATCCGGGAAAAAGACTTGCCAAGGCACATGAAAAATGGAGATCAGGGTAAAAATGAGAATCCCGGCGGCCAGTCCGACAACCTGGCCGATACTCAGAAAATGCTGGATGAGGACAACCAGCTGAGAAGAGCGCTCGATCTGCTGAAGAGCTACAAAATCATGGCTAAGATGCGCTTCAATTGATGGCTTCCAAACCCGCCGCGGGGAGTAAAGGAAAAACTCCAAAGGGCCGTTCCACCTCGCGGCGCAAAACTGCAGAACGCCCCAAAAAAAAGGCAGCTGGACGGACATCGAAGCGGGCTCCAGGCGCTGCTAAAGACGGACTACCGTCCCTGCTGCCTATTTTTACGGTGTGGGTGGTGGTGGCTGTCGTCCTGGGTGGTCTTGTCTATTGGGGAACCTCGACCAGGCAAACGGCCGGCAATATATCTTCAACGGCAGGAGTAGGCGTGAGGCCTTCTCCAGGTCCAAGCCGGCCGCAGCCCTCAAAAAAAGAGCCTGAACAAGCCCCGGCACCTCTACAATCCGAGCCCGTCAAGCAGGTAAAAGAAAGCACTAAAACGAGTGAGAGCAAGCCGACATCCAGCCGTTTTAATGAGGAAAATGAGGCAAAGCAAAATATCGACGGAATCTCAATTCAAAGCCAGTCGTCCTCTATTGCTTCTCTGAAGGAGGTCGAAAAGCTGGCATCTGCGGCGCCCGTCCAAAAAGAGATCAGCCCGCCTCCCAAAACTGAGCTTGCTCCTCCCTTGGCCGAAGTGGCAATCGTAATCGATGATTTCGGCAGAAACCTGGAGATCGCAAAAAAGTTCCTGAATATTCCACTTCCGCTCACTTTTTCCGTCCTCCCGTTTCAAGCTCACAGTGAAGAGATCGTGCGGCTCGCCAGTAGCCGGGGTCATGAGGTGATTTTGCACGTTCCGATGGAGCCTCGTGGGTATCCACGCATTGATCCGGGACCCGGTGCACTGTTGGTGTCCATGTCGCCCGACAAGATTCAACAAGCTCTGCGAACTGCTTTGGATGCCTACCCAAGAATCTCAGGTGTCAATAATCATATGGGGTCCAGATTCACGGAGAAAACTGATTCAATGCGGCTTGTTCTGACTGAGCTGGGCCGCAGAGATCTCTATTTCCTTGACAGTTACACGAGTGATAAGAGCGTGGGGTATTCCCTGGCAAGAAAACTGAACGTGGCAAGCAGAAGGCGGGATTTATTCTTAGATCATACCCATACCGAGGGTTATGTTCGATCCCAAATAAGACAGCTCATTCGTAAGGCCAAAATTCAAGGCTCGGCCCTTGCCATCGGGCATCCGCACGATTGCACCTACAAGGTCATTCTGGAGGAAGCCGAGCGGTTTAAACGGGAAGGAATCGCGGTGGTGCCTTCGGGAAAACTGATTCAGCGAGCTGCGGACTATGCAAAGCCGACTCACTGAAGCCTGGCGGATGTTTAATCGAGAGCATTTCACCTTGACGATTTATGCGGTAAGAGCTATTTGGGACGGAAATTTCGCCATCGAGGCATTTGACATTTGATTCGTACGGTTTGGAGGTAAATTAAGGTATGAGTCGAACATTTGCACTTTTATTCAGCTTGTTTTTGATTTGGGCCTGGCTGCTGTCAAGCGGCCAAGCTGTTAGGGCTGCAGAGAGTCCTCAATCAGCTTCGGCTCAGGTTTCTGAGGAATCGCCGGTAATAAACCTTCCCGAAGCCACCTACGATTTTGGGGAAATTATGGAGGGCGGCGAGGTGGCTCACGATTTCATCGTGAAAAATACCGGCAAGGCACCCTTGGAGATCAACCAGGTGCGACCCGGGTGAGGATGCGCGGTAGCCCATTTTGACCGGGTAATCTCGCCAGGTGGTGAGGGTAGAGTTTCGTTGAAGGTAAACTTGAAGAACTACCAGGGGTCGGTGCAAAAATCTGCGACTGTATACAGCAACGATCGCCGCAACCCGCGTATTACTTTGGTGGTGAAAGGGAAAATCAAAACCATGATCGGACTAAGCCCGGGCAATACGATATTTTTCAAGGGCATGGCAGATCAGAGCGGCGAAAAATCAATCGAGATGGTGAGTAATACTAAGCCCTTTCATATCACTGAGCTGGAGAGTGATTTGGGCGAGAAAATCGCTTATCGGGTTGAAGCAGTTGAGGACGGCAAGCGATACCGGCTTGTCATCAAGAATCAAGTAAAGGAAGGAACTTACCGCGGCTTCATCAAGGCTCACACGGATTTGGCGGAAAAGCCGGAAATCTTGATCCGGGTCACCGGCCACATCGAAGGCGAGATTGTTGTCAGACCGCAAACGATCGTCATCGGACGGCTGGCTCCGGGTCAGCCGGTGAGGTCCGGCAAGGTTCTGGTGATCAGCAACCTCAATAAACCATTTAAGATCACCAGGATGTCCTACGATAAGGCACTGCTCGATGTATCCCGGCAACCCCTGCCGGATGACAATACATCCGGCTTCAGTATCGAGATCACGCCAAAAATGAGCAACGAAGACACGACTAAGGAAGGGAATTCGCGTCAAGCGCTGGACCTGATCATCGAAACGGATGCCGATCCGGAAGAAAAGCATGAAGTTAAAATTTACCTGGTAGCGTCATGATCGAAATGGCGGTGTGGAGTCATGAAGTATTCAGTCATTATTGCTCTGTATAACGAAGCAGAGAATGTCTTCCCTTTATTTGCTCGCCTCATCCCCGTTATGGAAAACATGGGAGGCACGACAGAATACTGGATCGTTGATGACGGAAGCGCTGATGATACTTTTAAGCGACTTGAAGAACTGCAGAAGAAAGTGGATGCTGATATAAATGTGCTGAGATTATCCCGCAACTTCGGACACCATAATGCGTTATTTGCCGGAATGGACTATGCCACGGGCGACATTTTCATCATGATGGATGGGGACCTTCAGGACAAACCCGAGGACATACCCCAGCTCATCGATAAACTTGGATCCGGCTATGATGTTGTTTATGCGATTCGCAAGTCACGCAACGAACCGTTCATACGAAGGTTGTTATCCACAGTCTTCTGGTATCTTGTAAACTACATGACCGACTTGCATTGTCCTCATAACCAGGCGGTTCTGAGAGCCTTTAGTAAGAAAGTACGCGATGAACTGATTAGACTTAACGAGGCACACGCATTTCTCGCCGGCATGTTTGCATGGGTCGGCTTCAAGCAAACGAGTGTTCAGGTTGATCAAGGAATGCGAGAAAAGGGCGAGTCGAAGTATAGGATCCGATCCCTTATCTCTCAGGTCTTAAATGCACTCATTAGTTTCTCTGGAAAACCCCTTCGATTGATATCTCTTATTGGGTTATCATTAGCCACAGTTTCATTTTGCATAGGTTTTGTGCTCACCATATACAAACTTACCAGGAATCAAATGGTTCCCGGGTGGACATCAATAACTCTATCAATATTTTGTTCTACAGGGATTATACTTCTGTGTCTTGGTATTATTGCCGAATACCTCGGTCGGTTGTATCAACAAGCTCTGCAACGGCCAAAATACATCGTAGAAAAAAGAACCTCCTCAATCAGACCATATGCAAGATAGGTTTGTGTTAACCAAAGGTGAGTATCCTCTGGCTTCGGCGCATTGGATTTGCGAAGATGAACGATGGGCTTTGCCGGAGGCTGATGTGTGCATCGAGGTTTGTGACTCCCTTCATTTGAGAAAAGGGCTGTTCTCGACCAGCACATTTTTCTACGCTTCTTGCCGGGATTTGTTCGTAGCCTCTTCCTCTTGGCTGGAGGTTGTGAATATGCTGCGAAGCTATGGTATTCCGGTCTCTGTTGATCCCTGCTACGTTTGGCAATACTTGCAGTCGCAATGTCCCTTGACGAATAAAACCTTCTGTAGCGGCATCTACACATTGCGGTCCGGGGAGGAGGTCGACCAGAATTTTAACTCTGAACCGAAGGCTGTTTTAAATGAATATGTCCCAGAGAAATTAAGTGGATTGTGGAGTACCCCTGATCTGCGTGAATTGCTCGCCGCATCTCTTCAAGGAGTTGCATTTGAACGCACTGCATTCCATTTGAGCGCTGGCCTGGATTCTTCTATCCTGGTCATTCTCGCACGTGAATCAAATCCCGGATCGTCCATTAGATCTTTTACGTGTAAGACACTTGGTAGAGGTGCTGGCGATGAGCTGCGAAACGTGCAAAAACTGGCATGTGATTATCATCTAGATCTGAATGTATACGATTTTTCCGAAGTTGATGTACTTTTAGTGGGGAAGCGACTCATCGATGCAATCAATTATCCGATTGCTCATCCTAGTCATCTAACCCGCTTTTTGCTTGATGAGGCTATCGCGGCTGAGAACATTGATTGCATAGTTACGGGTCGGGGCGCGGACGAGTCCTTAGCTGGTTACCAGTGGCACTTGCCCAAATATGCTGATCCGAACATGCACAAGAACCGCGTGTCGGCTACTGCAAGAGAGCTATTGTGTTTGATCTTCAAAGAAAATAGAGAGAGCGCGTCGTTCCGGAAGTGGTTAAAAGATGACCCAATAGGTTTAGGGGACAGATTGCAGTATGATTGGTGGACTATATTTGAGTCTTGGAATCTAATAGAGAGAAGATTGGAAGTCTTTCTCAATCTGAAATACTTGAATCCGTTCTTGAATAGAAATCTGATAAAGGAATTATTCACTATTCCAAAATCAAACTTAGTCTCAAAAAATATACTTAAAAACTACCTGAGAGAATATTTTAGAGACACTTATCCGTCTTATATTCTGGAACATCCAAAGCATGGTCTTACCATTGATATTAATGCTTATCTCATGAATTATTCAAGTCAGGAAATCATAGACGCAATATTCATTGATTCTCAGTTTGCACAGGAGCATCTATGTCGAAAAGAAATTGAAAAACTCGTCAACAAAACGCTAACAAAGACGGAGAAATATGGTTGGCAAATCTGGAGTCTTTACCTTTGTTCGCTTGCCAGCCAAAAATGGGGTAGTGGAATTCTGTAACACCATTAGAATATGTTCCATGAGGGGTATCGTAGCTTCAAATGAAAACCATTGCGATTATTCAGCCGAGCTTTCTGCCCTGGTTGGGTTACTATGAACAGATGGCGCTCGTGGATATCTTTGTGCATTTCGATGATGTTCAGTTTACCAGAAAAGACTGGCGAAACCGAAACAGACTAAAAACTCCTCGAGGCACAAGAGTCGTTACCGCTCCAGTGCAAAAGCACGAGTACGCTCAAACGCCAATCAATAAGGTACGCATCGTCAATGCGCAACCTTGGAGAAGGAAGCTGTTACGGCAGATTCGTTTCTGGTATGAAAGGGCCCAGTATTTCCAGGAATACTTTCCGGCGATAGAGAAGGTCCTCGAGACTGAGTTCGAGTTTTTAGTCGACTTGAACTACGCATTGAATAATGTAGTGCGAAACATTCTCGGAATTAATACACCACAATATTTATCCTCACGGATACCCAATAAGTCCGACAATAGGAACACAACTATTATCGACATATGCAGGCACCACGGCGCAAACCTCCTCTATGACGGCCAGTCAGCAAGAAACTTCATTGACCTGGAAATGTTCAACCGACATGGTATTCAAGTCATTTTTCAAGAATATCACTACAAACCCTATCCTCAGCTTTGGGGACCATTTGAATCGCATCTTTCAGTGCTCGACCTGCTGCTCAACTGCGGCACTAGTTCGAAGGATATTCTCTTATCAAGTCCCGCCCCAGCTTTGCAAAGAAAGGATGTATACTTCTCGTGAGGTTTAGGATACCCTTCATTCCTCATCTGACCACCCACGTAAGCGATGACTACTTATACGATTCCAGTGATAAATGCCCGTTGTGCGGTAGTGGAGAGTCACGACCCAGTATCGCATTGATTCAAAAAAATCCGAGGATTAGCCTCTTAAGGTGTAACCGCTGCAATGGAATTTCTGCATCCCACATGCCGATAGCCTCTTTTTTGCAGAGCTATTATGAAAACAATTTCAATAAAATTTACCAGCAGTATGATGCAAATAAGAAAATCACATTTTATGGCGAACAGAGATTCGCTAAGCACATATGTCGGTATTTTGATGTTGGCTGGACTAAGCGGCAAAAGAGTTTGCGAATAATCGATTTTGGCGGCGGCGATGGTAGTCTTGCAGCTGCAGTGGCTAGGAGACTTGAGTGCAAAGCGACGGTGATGGTCATCGATCATGGGCCAGAGTGGATTCGGGAAGGCTCTATATGCATCGAAAGAAAACAATTCGTGGAATCTATTCAGCAAAGGTGCCATATAGTCATTGCCAGCGCTAGCATCGAGCATGTTCCACATCCTCACCCCACTATTGAGAAGCTCTATTCACTCTTAGAGCCGGGGGGGTACTTCTATGCAAGAACGCCATTCGTTTCGCCTTTTATGGAGATCCTTGATATTTATGATTTCGGATACCCTGCTCATCTCCATGATCTTGGACCGGCATTTTGGAATTCATTTGTCCAGTTATTCGCAAACGATGCATCGTGCATTGTCTCGCAGCCATCGATTGTGGAAACGTGCTTCAGAAAGAACCCTATTAAAACGATGATTGCATCCGCTTTAAAGCTACCAGCACACCTGGAGATTCGCATTAGACCTGCCAGGAGACATCCTGTTTGGCAATTCGTGGGTGGATGGGAGGTCGTTTTTCGCAAGAAGTCGCATCAGGAGCAATTTTACAGCATGGTAGGATAGGCAGAAGATTCTTAGCATTCCTGTCCAGGATACATAAGCCTAAGAGAGGGGCGAGGGTTGCGAACTATTTTTGTCACCGGCGGGGCCGGCTTTGTCGGCAGCAATTTTGTACAATTCTGGTATGACAACCATCCAGAGGATGTGATCATTGTACTTGATACCCTCACTTATGCCGGACGGCTCAGGAACATTCCACGCAGAATTCACCAGGATAGCATACGCTTTGAGTTTTACCTGGGCAGTGTTACCTCAATCGAGATGGTCAATTCGCTGGTCCAAAGATCCGATGTGGTTGTGCATTTTGCCGCCGAAACGCACGTAACGAGATCTATTTTGGAAAGTCGCAAGTTTTTTGAGACAGACATCCTAGGCACCCACACAGTCGCCAATGCGGTGCTTAAGTTCATGGATTCGGTGGAGCGTTTTATCCACATCTCCACTTCGGAAGTCTACGGGACTGCGCTCACCGAGCCAATGGATGAAGAACACCCGCTCAATCCCTGCAGCCCCTATGCGTCGGCAAAATGCGGAGCTGATCGTCTCGTTCATTCCTATGTCCGGACCTACGGTATTCCGGCCGTGATACTGCGGCCCTTCAACCAGTATGGGCCGCATCAACATCTTGAGAAGGTGATACCCCGGTTCATCACTTCGGCAATTAATAACGAGCCGTTGACCATTCATGGCGACGGATCGGCCAGGCGGGACTGGCTTCACGTAGAGGATACCTGCCGGCGGATCGAGGCCGCCATTGAAGCACCTCTCGCTCTGGTGCAGGGAGAGGCGATCAATCTGGGCTCGGGAGAGGCCGTCAGCATCATGGATACCGCACGAATGATTCTTAAGGAGATGGGCAAGCCGGAGGACCTGTTCGTCCATTTGAGCGATCGGCCGGGACAGGTGCATTACCATATTTCTTCTACCGATAAGGCACAGAGGCTGCTGGGAACTTCTGCAGGCAGGCCTTTCCTGGAAGGTTTGCGGCAGACGATCGACTGGTATGTCGGCAATCGAGATTGGTGGAGCGAAATCGAGTGGATGAAGCACGTGAGAATCCTGACCAAGACCGGGCACCAAGAATTGCATTGAACTGATTATAGAATGCTTAGTTTTGTCGCGCAGAGACACAGAGGCGCAGAGAATGACATAGGAACAATCGTAGTTGAGTGTGCCGTTGCCGTACATCGCGAGCTTGGTCCTGGGCTTCTTGAAACCGTGTACCAAGTCGTCTTGGCTCGATAGTTGCCAGATCGGGGGCTGAAGGTTGAACGTCAGGTTCCGGTACCGACAAAGTCATCCTGGAACTGAAATCGGTTGAGAAGGTGGCAGCTGCGCATAAGAAGCAGGTGCAGATGTATCTGCGAGTAACAGGGCGCAAACTTGGTTATCTACTTAACTTTGGCGAATCCCTGATGAAAGATGGGATTACCCGTTGTGTCAACGGTCTGGAGGAATGATATCCTCTGCGTCTCTGCGCGATCTGTTCACTGCTCACTGTCACAGGTGCTTGAATGGTTGAATTTTACCGCCATGCATTAGGGGAAGAGGAACAAAGAAGCGTTGCGGAGTGTCTGGGAGGGCTGTTTCTTACCAGCGGCGAATACGTCAGCCGGTTCGAGAGGCTCTTCGCAGATTACTTTGGTTCTTCTATGTGGAGTGTTGGGCTCAATTCCTGCACCGCCGCTCTGCATCTTTCTTTGTTGGCGTTAGATGTTGGCCCGGGTGACGAAGTTATCACCACCCCTATGACCTTCATCGCCACCGCCACCGCGATAATGCACACCGGTGCAAAGCCGGTCTTCGTTGATGTCGAAACGGAAACCGGCCTGCTTGACTGCCGCAAAATCGAACAGGCGATCACTCCCGCCACCAAAGCCATTGTGCCGGTTCACCTGTACGGCAACATGTGTGATATGCACCGTCTGCACGAGATCGCCTGCAAGCACGGGCTCCGGCTGGTCGAGGACAGCGCTCATTGCGTCGAAGGCATGCGTGACGGTGTCCGCCCGGGACAGCTCTCGGATGTGGCATGCTTTAGTTTCTACGCCACCAAAAACATTACCTCGGGCGAGGGGGGTGCCGTCGTCACTCGCGATGAACGGTTGGCCGACCGGATTCGGCTGCTCAGGCAGCACGGCATGTCCAAGGAGGCAGCAGATCGCTACCATGGCAATTACAGGCACTGGGACATGCTCGAGTGCGGCTGGAAGTACAACATGGACAACATTCATGCCTCAATCCTGCTTCCGCAACTGAAAAAGATTGACGTCCTCTGGCAGAAAAGGGAAGAGCTTTACGGCCGCTACCTCGAAGCCCTCGCCAAGGTCCCCGGCATCAGGCTGCCGCAAATCCCCGATGCCACCAGGAGTGCCTATCATCTTTTTACCGTGCTCGTGGATGGAGCCGACCGTGACCGTGTTCTGGACGAGCTCTCGCAAAAGAGAATAGGAGTGGCCGTTAATTACAGGGCCATTCATCTGCTCAGCTACCTGAAGAAGGCTTTAAGGCATAATCCGGGCGATTTCCCGGCGGCAGAAGAAATTGGTCGAAAAACGATAAGCCTGCCGTTCTGGGTCGGAATGGGAAGGAAGGAAGTGGAGACGGTGGCCTCGGCCCTTCGGCAAATAATGACGGCATGAAGTAACATTTCCCGTAGACGCGCAGAGAATGACCGAGAATGGAATATGGGAGAAATTAATCCAGTTCGCTTCTGGGGTGGTGAAAATCACAGCCAAGATGGTTGCACAATCAATCCGCTTTTCATGCCCTGAAAGGGCTGCATAGGCCAGCCCAGGGTCAGCGGAGCGCCACCCTGGGTGACGAGTATTACCGGCGGCCAGGAAATAGGCCAAAATCGGCGGTGAGAAAGTAGGCCACTCCTGCTTCTGGGCAAAATGCAGCGTCTTCGTTTCCACGAGTTCGGAAAGTCGGGAAGACCGGTTCTTGAGGGGTGAAGCCATGCAAATTCGCCGATTCATAGCGCTCCTGGTTGGAGGTGCTGCATCTGAGAG
>Ga0209164_1001434_pt1 | contig 30903 bp, 28 predicted proteins | sample MTBNYHSulfiMetaG_FD_187458 | JGI IMG/M metagenome (GOLD analysis project Ga0209164, IMG submission 187458) | Enrichment culture microbial communities from rom New York Harbor, USA that are MTBE-degrading - MTBE-NYH (New York Harbor Sulfidogenic)... | ecosystem: Environmental > Aquatic > Marine >... | reverse complement strand
TTTCCGAGGAATTTCGAGATTCTGGTCGGATTGCTTGTTTTTTTGGCAGGTTTTGACATTATTTATTCCTCTCTCGAAGGATCTGCGCTGGTGACGGCGATTTACGCATTGATCGTTCTATTAATCTGCGTGCTTGGAACATATTTAGAAGGAGCGCCGGTCAGGCGAGAAGAATGAGCGCTCCAGCAATTTGGATCATTGCTCCAATCATCATCTCATTTGGGATGATTGCTGCACGCAGGCATTACCGCATAATAAACCTTGCGCAGGTTTCCATCTGCATCCTTCTGATCATTTTGCTTGCATTCGTGCGTTTCGGCATAGCAGTACCAGCAGGAGGCTTCGCAATCTCCATTGAACCCACTTTAGACTTTCTGGGCAGAAGTTTTCGTTTTCAGGATACCGACCGGATCATCATCGCATTTTTCTATCTGATTCTGGCAATCATTTCATTGGTACTGCTTGTCAGTAAAGTCCATTCTAAGATCGTCCCTTTGGGACTGGCACTAATCGGAATGCTATTGGCTGCTATTGCCGTGGAACCCTTTCTCTACTCAGCGTTTATCATCGAAATAGCAGTGATCATCGGCATGATCTTGGTTGTCGATTTGCGTTTGAGAAAAACAAAAGGCATCATGCGCTTTCTGATCTTCTTTTCGTTGGGCATGCCTTTCATCCTGCTGGCGGGGTGGTATCTGGCAGGCGGAGAAACCAGCCCGGTGAGCGAGAGCCAGTTGATTCAAGCAACTTTACTGCTTGGTCTCGGTTTTCTCTTTTGGCTGGCAGTATTTCCATTCCACTCTTGGATACCCTTGATCGCAGAAGAAGCTGAAATTCCGGAAGGAATTTTTCTACTGAGCATTTTTCCATTTGCGATCTTCATCATTCTGCTGAAATACCTGAATGGATTTGCCTGGCTGCGTGAGTACTCTTTGATCTATCAAGCTTTCACCATTTTGGGCACGATCATGACCGGGTTCGGATCGGTTTGGGCTGCGTTCCAGGAAAATATCAAGAAGATGATCGGGTATTTGACCATCACATTCACAGGACTTTCATTGATCGCATTGGGTTTGAATTCCAGGCAAGGTTTTCTCGTTTTTTCAGACCTGCTCTTGCCGCGCGCCAGCAGTTATATTCTATTGAGCAGCGCCTTCCTTTCGATTGGAAAAGAGCACCAGATCGAAAAAATCTCCGATCTACAATCGGCTTTTCACTTTTACCCCATCCCTGCGATCGCCATTCTCACAGCTTTCTTCTCGCTGGTAGGAATGCCTTTGACTGCTGGTTTCATTCCCATGCAGGAACTTTACCAGGCAACCGCGGGTGATGACTTTCGAATAACCGTTATAATCCTTCTGAGCAATGCGATTTTGACATTTGTGTTTTTCCGCTTGCTGGCGACCATGACACACCCGGTTGATGAAGAGGTACTGGAAGAGAATACCATTGAGAGGAATCTGGGGTTCGATATCCTGCTGGTGATCATGATAGCGTTCGTTATCATCAATGGATTGAACCCGAACCTGCTGTATCCCAAGCTAAGCCAGTTGTTGAGCAGTTTCGAGTTCCTGGTTCGGTAGAGAACTTACATAAAAAGATCAAAGAGGAAGAAAGAATGGATATTGAGACACTTGTGAATAAAGTTCACGATCTGGAGAGTGAAATCAAGGTGCTAAAGAAAGCCCTTTCAAATCAAAACAAGAAAAGCAGCGAAATGGATGAAAGGATTACAGCTTTCCTGGATGCGATAAGAGAACAGAAGAAAGAGTTGGACCACATGAATTCCATTGTTGGAAGCCTGGGGCAATTCGATTCGGCGATCTCTCAGATGCGGGTCGATTTTTCCAAAAAGCTGGATGAATATGAAAAGCGCAGAAAAAGCGAAGAGAAAAATCGAAACGACCTTTGGCGAGAGGAAACGCGGAATCTTTCACAGGCGATCGAACAAGCAAAACAGGATATTACCAGAGATACAACGTTAAAAATGAAGACGCAGCTTGATGAGTTTTCAATGATGATCGGAAGATTTAAAGAAATCGAATTATCGTATGAAAAGCGCGTGAAAGAGGATGATGAAATCAAAGCGAGTTTCAACGCCCTCAAACAAGAAGGAAATCAACAGAAGAAGAAGTTCGATAGCTATTCAAGGGATCTTGAAGGCATGAAAAAAAGACAGGACGAGATCCGCGACAAGCAGGAGATCATCCTGAACGATCTGCGCACCAACGACACCCGGCTGAGCGAGATCATCAACACGGAAGTAGAAAGAAGACAGGTCTACCAGAATTTTGTCGAACAGCAAAACCTGGCGCAACAGGACAGGGAGCGCATTTGGAGAGAATGGCAGCAGCACTTTGATGGAATCACGTCACAAGCCGACCGGCTGATACCTGAACTGCAAAACCAGCAAATAGAGGTGACCAAAAATAGGAATACCCTTGAGGAAATCACGCAACGATTCGAACGGCGCTTGAACGAGATCTCGGAATTGTACCGGCTGCTGGATGAGAAGCTGCGCAATGAGTGGACAATCTACAAATCCGATACAGAAAAGAAATGGTCAAACCTTTCGATCATCTTTGACGAGAAACAAGGCAGTTTCGCCGACCAGTTCAACAAGCTGAAAGAAAGGATGCTGGTAGTCGAGGACAGCACGCACGATATTCAAGAAGTCTTGATGCTGATGAGCAAAGAGATCCAAACGGGGATGCAGAGCCTGATGAACATGGTCAACGGCTGGATGGAAGCTTTTGGTGAATTGAAACCCTCGCGCTGAAGATAAGCCATGTATGTGATCGGAACAGCCGGGCATGTGGATCATGGGAAATCGACTCTGATCAAAGCTTTGACGGGCATTGACCCGGACCGCCTTAAAGAGGAAAAAGAACGGCAGATGACGATCGAGCTGGGCTTTGCCTGGTTCAAGCTGCCCTCAGGAAACGAGGTGGGCATCGTGGACGTTCCGGGGCACCGCGATTTTATCGAGAACATGCTGGCGGGGGTGGGCGGGATCGACGCGGTGCTGCTGGTGATCGCAGCCGATGAGGGCATCATGCCGCAGACGCGCGAACACGTTTCGATCCTCAAACTGCTAAGGGTTCATCAGGGGCTGATCGTGCTGACCAAGTGCGACCTGGTTGACGCGGAATGGCTGGAGCTGATGGAAGCGGATATCCGCAGCTATTTGGGCGATACCTTCCTGGCGGACGCGCCAATAGTGCGCACTTCGGCATTGAGCGGCGAGGGGCTGGATGAACTGGCGCGCGCGATGGATGGGATGCTGAGCGAATGCCCGCCGAAACGGGACAACGGCAAGGCGCGTTTGCCGGTTGACCGGGTTTTCTCCCTGAAGGGATTCGGCACGGTGGTGACTGGCACGCTGCTGGATGGGAGCCTGCAGAGCGGGCAGTTGGTGGAGATCCTGCCCTCAAAGAAGCAGGCGCGCATCCGCTCGCTGCAGACGCATCAGAAGAAGGTAGACAGGGCGCTGCCGGGCAACCGCACGGCGGTCAACCTGAGCGGCGTGGATCTGGACGAGGTGCAGCGGGGCAATGTGGTGGCGGCGCCAGGCGGCTACCAGACGACGCGGCGCATTGCAGCCAGCGTAGAAATGCTGGCGGATGCCTCGGGGGCGATCCGGCACGATGATGAACTCAAGTGCTTTATGGGCACAGCACAGATGATAGGCCGGGCGCGGGTGATCGGGAGCGCAGAGATCAAGCCGGGAGAAACGGGCTGGCTGCAGCTTGAGTTCTCCGAAGCGGCGACAGTGGAAAAGGGCGACCGCTTCATCCTGCGCAGGCCTTCGCCGCAGGAGACGATCGCAGGCGGGCAGATCATCGAAGCAGTCTCTGCGCGGCGCTACAAAAGGTTTTCGGAGGAGGTGCTTGCGCGGCTGACGCTGTTGGAAAGCGGCAGCAGCCAGCAGATCATATTAGAGCGATTGAGAGAGAAAGGGTTGATCGAACTGCAGGCGCTGGCGGATGAATGCGGGTTGGATGGAAGCCAAGCGCGCGGAGAGATGGCGCCCCTGCTGGGAGGGGAGATCGTGGCGCTTTCGACCGAGAAAGACAGCTTGGAATTGCTCGCGAGCCGCGAGTACTGGGAGGGACTGAGGAAGAGAATCAACAGCTTGCTGGAGGAGCACTATCAGAAATATCCGCTGCAGAGCGGAATGCCCAAGAAAACTCTAAGCAAGGAACTGAAGCTGGAGCAGAAGACCTTCAACCTGGCGCTGCAGGCGCTGGCCAGAGAGGGGGAGCTGGTCAATCTGGGCAGCGAAATCGGATTGGCCGAGCACCAAGTGACCTTTTCGACTGAGGACAAGGCGCAGATCGAACAGGTCTTGGCATTGCTGCGCCAAACACCCTACGCGCCGCCCGCGCTGACAGAACTGGCGAGTGCTTACCCAGCGGACCTGCTGAACGCGATGACGGAGAAGGGCATGCTGGTGAAGGTGACCGAGGATATGGCCTTCCTGCCAGAGGTGTACGAGGAGGTGCTGAGCAGGACGCGGGCATACCTGGAGAGGGAAGGGCAGATCACGCTGGCGCAGTTCCGGGATATGTTCCAGAACAGCCGCAAGTACGCTTTAGCGCTGCTGGAGCACTTGGATGAGATGGAGATGACCGAACGGCAGGGCGAAGCGCGCGTGCTGAAGGGGAGGGGAAAGGGACTTGAGGGGCGGGGCGGGAATTGATTGACAGAAGGTTTTGGCTATAGTAAGATTGTCGCGTTTGACATGGCGAGGCAGCTCAGTGGCAGAGACTTGCAACCTGCCACAGGCAGCTCGCAAGCCCATAAGCCCTCGGGCGGCAGATTAACATTTACGGAAGATTACCATGTTCAGCATGGCGAGGTAGCTCAGTGGTAGAGCAGGGGACTCATAAGCCCTTGGTCGTGGGTTCAAATCCCTCCCTCGCCATCTTTTTTTATCTTAAAAGTTAGCAATATGTAGGGGGTAACAATGCCTTCACCGCCAGATATGGGGGTAAAAATGGAGGCAAAAATGTCGAAAAATAGCAAGTTAGATGAGCAGAGGATTATTTCAGTTTTTTCTACCCTTGAATGGGCTGAAGCGTTTATCATAGATCGCAAATCCAGAGGATTATCTCCCAATACAATTCCCTTTTATCGAAAGAAATTAAAGAATTTTCTAGTGTATTGTGAAATCGCGCAAATACATGATATTCAAGAATTAAAGGCAACTGACATTCGAAAATATATCCTATGGCTGGAAAGCAAGGGCCATAACAAGGGTGGGGTGCATGCCCATTTCCGTGTTCTCCGAACTTTCCTATATTGGTACCAAGATGAGAATGAGTTGACAGATTGGGTCAATCCGATACAGAAAGTAAAAGTCAAAAGACCACGCCAGGAACCGCTAGAACCGGCGGATATCAAAGCAGTAAAGAAAATGCTTGAGGTCTGTGAAAATGATTTCACCGGGATTCGTGATCGATTAATCCTTCTTATTCTTATTGATACCGGTTTGCGTGCATCTGAGCTTCTGGGATTGAATTTTGATAACGTAAATCCGATTACAGGTACCTTACAGATCATGCATGGCAAGGGCGATAAGTTTAGGGTTGTGTATCTGGGGAAAAAGTCCAGGATTGCTCTGCGATCATATTATAGAAGGATCAAACATCAGGAAGGTGCATTAATTATCGGGGTTCATGGTGAACGGCTGACTTATACAGGACTGCGGTTGTTATTAAAAAGAAGGGCAGAAAAAGCAGGAGTGGAGTACCAATCTCCGCATTCGTTCAGGCGGTTATTTGCTTTAACGATGCTTAGAAATGGTATTGATGTGTTCTCTCTTCAACTGCTGATGGGTCATGCAGATTTGCAGATGCTACGGCGTTATTTAAAACAAGCTGGATCAGATTTGCAGGAAGCGCATAACCAAGCCAGTCCAGTAGATAAATGGAAATTATGAACCGATCAATTAGCTTGACTTTTCCAACGAGTAATTTTATTGTCTAAATAACTAATTATTGATTTAGTAGTGTTGATAATTAGGATTGCTTCTGGAGGATCTAATAATATTTTATTGGGATGGGCTAGTGACGCATTGTTTCTAATCGGTTGAAGTGTATCAACTATTGCAGATAAAGAACGCATTATTTTTATAATATCGCTTCTCCTTGTGGATCCGAATGAAGTAAAAGCAGGGTGCTCATCTCGAATCTTATTAAACAATTTAATTATTGATTCATTTTTGGGAATCTGAATATTTGCGTCAACACAAATAGCTTCCAAAAAACCATGTAAAGCTGTAAAGATTCGATCCACACAACTTGAAGCATCACTTTCCTTAAGTAACACTTCAGCATCATCAAGGGATTTTCTCACCGCTGTATATGCGTCTGCGAGCGATAGGTCTGTTTCAATAACTGTTGACTCTAAACGGTTTGCAATTTTCAAAAACCTTTGTTTTAAATCATTAGTACGGGTTTTAGGACTTCCCTCTTCCCCGATAGGGAAACGTTCTATTACTCCTCTGATTATTGCTGCTTGATCTTTTGGTTTTTGACTCGATATGATCTCAATGAATCTTTCTCTAGTTGTTCCCTCAATCTCATTCGGGTCTATGTCCAATCCGCAATATTCAGGATAGAAATCTTTATGCGTTCTATAAGAGAAATTACTTAAATACCCACTATTGACCCCAATATACCGATTCACAAGAATCATGATTTCTTGATTAGACAGATTACTACTCATTTATCCCTCCAAAACACGCAAAATCGTATCTGCACTATAAATTCGCCCTCGGGCTTTTCCTGTAATCTCTCTTAGTATTCCAAGTTTTTCTAGCTTCTCAAAATAACCCTGTACAGTTACAAAACTTCCGATGTTTGTAGTTTCAATAGCCTGTTTGATAGAACTAATCGGCGTGCTGATGAAATAATCAACCATTGTTGATAAATTCTCCCGACTGCGATCTTTGCTGAATAATTTCTGATATTCAAGGCGCAGCTTCTGCAATGTCTGAATGCGATTAACTGCATCTTCGGCTTGCTGATGTACTCCGTCCAGGAAGAATAAAAGCCATGCTTCCCAATTCCCTTTCCTTGTAACATCAAGCAAGCGATCATAGTACTCAGTGCGGTTTTTTTCAATAAAAAGGCTGAGATAAAGCAATGGCTGTGACAATAAATCCCAAACGACCAGAAGAAAAGTAATCAATAATCTGCCAATTCTTCCATTACCATCTAGGAATGGATGGATTGTTTCAAATTGATAGTGAATTAGTCCTACTTTAATAAGTGCAGGAAGATCTGAATCTTGATGGATGAATTTTTCCAGATCCGACAAACAATCGTGCATTTCACTTACGGGAGGAGGTACAAATCGAGCATCCTCTAAAGTTGCGCCGGGACGGCCTATCCAGTTCTGACTCCTTCGGACTTCACCTGGAGTCATCCCTTCCCCGCGGACACCTTTCATCAATATCCCATGAATCTCGCGAATTAAACGGATGCTGATAGGTAAAGATTGCAGACGCTCCAATCCATAGTCCAGGGCATGTACATAATTCTGAACTTCTTTTCTATCTTCCACATCTCCAAACAAGCTTAATTGCTGCGCTTCATAAGTTAGTAGTTCCTGAAAAGTAGTTCTTGTTCCTTCAATTTGAGAAGAAAGAACTGCTTCTTTTCTGATAAATGGGCGGGCAACAATGTGCGGTACTGGAAATGCTTTCCCTACCTCCTCTAAGCGGGCAATACTTCTCTCTGCTGAGGCAAGACTGCCAAGCAGTTTATTTGACCACTCAAGTTGAGGGGGAAGCGGGTCAGGAATGTAGGCATAATACCCCTCAAGGGTTTTTATCACTTTCCCAGGTGCACTTTTGCTGAAATCTGTAGTTTTCATCTAATTTTGTGTAAGTGTTTTCTAAAATAAGATCACTCTGTTATTTTAGATTATATACGTAACCTAAAATAACGGCAATATGTAATTTTAGGTTACATAGCTGATTTACATTATTCACTTTAATCAATACCTAACAAATTATTTACCGGCCCACCGAGTCTGTGAGCTGATCGTATATCTTCTTCTGTCTGTTGAAGATACCTGCGCAGGATTTGGATATCAGCATGCCCCATTAATTTTTGCAGGGAAAAGATATCTACACCATTTCGCAGCATTTGCAGCGCAAAGTATCTGCGGAAACTGTGCAAAGAAGGTGGATTGATATCTGCATCTTTGGATCTTCTTCTGATTATTTGACGTAATCCAGAGTAGGTAAGTTGAGTTCCCTTGTTCGTAGTCCATAGAAAACTCTTGAAATCCGTTCTCTCTTCTAAATATCTCTGAATGACTTTTCTTGTCTTGTCAGAAATAAAGACAATTCTGAATTTATTTCCTTTCCCTTTGCGAATTACGATCTTGCCTTTGCTCAGATCAAGATCTTTTCGTGTAATTGAGACAAGTTCTGATGCCCTGACTCCGGTGTCCATCAGTGTCAGGATAATCGCACAGTCCCGTAAACCTAAGAAGGATTTTGTATCGCAAACAGATAAAAGCTTCAGAGCTTCATTTGGCTTAACTGGTTCAAGAATTTCTACCGGGACTTTTGGCGCTCTAACCTTCTTGATCGGGTTTCTCCAATTTTGCGGTTCAGCTTCAGCTTCCCACCAATTCAAGAATGTTTTCGCCGATCTGTATGCTGCGTGAATTCCACCAGGATTATGGCCTTTTTCCTCTAAGAAAACTAAATAGCTTCTGATTGTCTGGGGAGTAATATCCGTTATTTTGCAAATTCCTAATGACTCTAAAAAACGAATTAATAAATTCATCTTTGTCCTGTAAAACTGGATCGTTCCATCAGCCAGGTTTTGCGCCTGCCGATCATAGATGAATGCATCCGCACACTGAATAAGATCATCGGTCAATTGATAAATATCCTCATCAAAATTGATCTGATCCAGAACAGAATTTAGGATAGGATCCTTTTTTTGATGAAAATCCGGTTTTGGATTTGTTCTGAAATTCTCATAGATATTTAACAATGTTCACCGTCGCTTTCTAAAAAGCTGTGCATTGATTGCTTTGGATTTCAGTTCGGCGGATTTGAAAAAGGCTTTGTAACAGAAAGCCCCCGCATATTCTGCGAGGGGCTTTAAAATCTAGTAGTCTCGACAGATCCATTTCCGTAGCTTGCCGCGGGAATGAATCTCCAAACTTGTGATGGCAAGATACCAAAATTTGCATAGCCGGATCCTTTTTCTGACCCAACCATGCGAGACATCCTATAACCAATATATCACTTTGCTTGCCCATTACAAGTCACCTATGTTTTTGATCAATTGCTCGGGTTCACTCGACCCACCGCAATACCAGATGGGCTGGTTGAAGATGCTTTTTTCATCGATGTCATCCAAGATTGCGAAGTAAAAATAACTAGCATTGCTCCCCAGCATTTTCTCGGTACGCTCTTTGAGATGCTGCATACGCAGCTTGCTCTTGCACACTACCAGCCAGCGCCCGGAGTTGAAACCAAACCTTTCCCTGTAAGCTTTGCTGCGAATATAAGCCATTCCAGGAATTGCTTTGTCCCTCCCGAAACGCGAGACTGGATGGGTGCCATTGTCAAATTCCACTAAAAAACGCGCCCTGGCTGGTGAGTTATTGATCAAGCGCAGATTGTCCACTAACTCAAAATATCCGTCTGGGCGGACTCCTTTAGTTCGCTTTTTCAAGTTCACCACATCCATATTGGATAAGAACTCGCTCTCTGGTATCCATTCTTCCAGCTCTAAAGGCGGCCAATATTTGACAGCTTTTTCCACCGCAATGCGGAAATCATTCAGAGCTATATCATGCCCTAATTGACTCCAGCGCGGTTCGCGCTGCCAATGGATTCCCATGTGGCGTAATTCTTTTTCTAATTTTCGCAATTGGTTTTCATTGCTCTTTGAAGGATCATCAATGTGCATTTTCATCCCCCTGGCATGATGCAAGATTCCTCTCCAGCCCAGCCACACGATCGGCTCTGGGATAGGATAGATTCTTCTCTGATCCATGGACGGCATATTCAAATAACTGTTGTGATACAGGAGTGTTAGTCTGCGCTCCATCGTCTTGGGACTGGCATTCTTCCAGAACATATCTTTGATCTGGCGTCGTGTTAGTACACCATCGTATTTCTGGATCATCTGGATAATCTCTCCGTCTCGTTCCTGAAAGCGCATGGCTGGCGGATTGCTTCGGCGCTGATACCTGGTGGATAGGTTGGTGTTCATGGCTCCACTCTATCATTTAGGTTGACCATAAGGGAATATCCTCTTTGGTATGGATTGATACATTCTTGCGTTCTTGTATGACCGATTCTTTACTGCGTGCGAATTGATGTCCGCTGGTATCTCGCAGTGCTTTGATCCTGTACTTGAGATCATGCGTATAAATAGGATCCGGCATCGAATAAGAATGCTGCTTGATGGGTTTGTATGCCCCTCTCCTGCGGTACCAGAACTCTCTCGGTTGTAGGTTGGCTAGCTTAAGGGCTAATCCTTCCCAACCGAGTTTTTGCAGAAATGGAAATCCGCTCAGCGGCCGCATGTTGATTTGATACTCATAATCCGGCGAAGGAAAAATCTCCTTGGCTAATATCTTGGCATCGTAATATCCAACTCTAAAACTGGCAATCGTCCCGGAAGTGTTTAGAACTGCCTGCTTGAGTTCATTTGGCAGCTGGTCAAGAAACTGGTGCGCCAGGGTTAATGACAGGGCATATTTCCGACTTTCTGACAGGATGTCGATGATGTTATGGGTGGTGTAGTTCTGGAACTCATCCAGGTATAAATAGAAAGGTGAGCGTTTACTCGTATTAGCTCGAGATAACGCGCTGCGCTGCATATGGCCGACGAGAAACGCGGCCAGCAGCGAACTAGTCCCCTCTCCCAGAATACCCTTGGGAAGATTTGCCAGAAAGATCATTTTCTGATCCATCACCTTGCGGAAATCAAAGGTACTTTTTCCCGAGAAGATCAAGCGGATGTCTGGATCAAACAACAGGTTGCCGATCTTGTTAAGTACTGGCGTGATCCATTGCTGCGTTCCCTTTTCGGATCTTGGAAACTCATCTTCGAAATAGTTGCGAACGGCTGGCAGGTGAATTTGGGATATAAGCTCATCTCTGAATTCCTGATCCATCAAGAACTGCGGTAAGTCCAGCAGGCAGAGGTTTAATTCCACCAAGGCCAGGAAAGTATTTGTCAGCAGCCATACCATGCGGGGCGCATTGGCCGGGTTTATGTTCCACACCCGCAGTGCCACATCCGTCATGTACATGGCTAAGCGTTCTGACTCACTGCGTTCTATTTTCTCCAAGGGATTGAAACCGACTACCCAATCCGGATCCAGGGGATCAAAGAGAATGACTCGCTGCCACACCTGCGGGAAATCCGCCAATCTGGCAACCAGGTGGTTGTAAAGATCGCCATGGGGATCGATCACGCCCACCCCATGTCCGGCGCGGATGTCCTGCAAGATCCAGGACTCCATCGCTCTCGATTTCCCGGTGCCTGACTGGCCGATCACGTAGGTATGGGTTGAGCGCTGCTTCTCAGATAGCGCGATCTCATGATGTCCCATGATCCAGCTGGTGAAATTATTCATTGATGCGCGCTCCCATATTGAAATCTTTGGGCATAAGGATCCTCTCCCATTCCTTGCCGATGAACAAGCCATGCACGATCAGCACCACCGCCATCCACAAGCGCAGGCGGATATGGATCAGGGATAGGAGACCGTAGCCGATCATCACAGACAGTGCGATCGAAGATAGGATGCGTGGATACCCTTCCAGCAAGTCGATCCCAAACGTGCCTTTGATATAGGGATTGATCCAATTCAGCAGGCTGGAATACAGGTTGAATGAGAAGCGCAGCATGCGCCTCAGCAAGCCTTCCCTGCGTCTGCTAAAAAGCTTGATGATCAGTATCGGCAGGATCAACATATACAAGCCTCGAAAAATAGTTTGTGCTGCTCCGAATAAGAATTTGAACATCGTTACCCTGCCTTTCTACACATACCAACGATCGATCTCGATCCAGTCAAATTCCGGCGTGATCGCGATCAATATCGGATCCACCACCGCAGCAGTGGTGATCAGTGTTGTTGCTAACAAAGCACCCAGCCCGCCCAGCAGTGCCAGATATGGCAGCAATCGCGGTTTCTTTGGTTTCTCTGGTTCAGGAGCTGATAGCAGCAATGGCGCTTCATGCACCACAACCCAATGCAGTGGTTGTATGCCCGACTGATAAATAGTCTGGATACGCTGCATCGTCCGGGTTGGTATGGGCGAATTATCTTCCATGGCTGACAGAATCAACCATTCCCCTGCCCGTACGGGCTGCTCAGGAATGGGTGCTTTACCCAGGTTGACGAAATTCCAGTTGTTGCGATTCCCGACATCCATCAGCAATTCTGTTTGTGTAGCAAGCGATTTCGAATTCATGATTAGACCTCCTCGGTGATGCGGTCGATCCATTTGCGCAGATCCTGAAATGCAAACTTCCAGCCGTAGCTGGCCATCCAGCCCAGGATATTGACGATGATCAGCACCATCCAGAAATAATTCTGGGGTTGAATGATGCCCCACAGCAGCCTGACGGCGATCATCAGCCCAGCCTGCCAGAATACCCGCCGAGGGACTTTCGGTAGGCGTTCGAACTCGAGATTTTCGTACACGTTTTTGTCCATTTCACAGCTCCTATTTGTTATAATTTTTTTTAGCTTTCGGGGATCTTCTTCCCCGAGAATCTGTCCTCATAATACGAGTTTGTGCATCATAAAAACATCGCTCGGGGGATGGTTTATAGTGGTTGATTTCATAGAAGAGTGATTAAACCGAGGTTGATTTGACAAAACAGACACCAGAAGAACTTTTATCAACGCTTTCAGAGCGTGAGATGGATGTACTCAAGCTCTATTGTCAGCATAAGACCCAGCGAAAAATTGCATCCGAACTTTATATTTCCAAGAACACCGTCAAGACGCACATGTCAAACATCTGCGAAAAATTGGAGATCACAACTTCTGATGCAGGGGAAAGAAAGCTGATCTTCTTCAACACATTTTGCCCTTTGATTTCAGCGGATAAAGCCCAGAAACCCCAAAAAGATAAAACACCGGAGATCAAAGAACCGCAAGCTAAATACGGAGTTGAAGAGAAAACAACTGAAAAACAGGAAGAGAAAAAAGAAGAACCAATAGCTGATCCAAAACCAAACGATCAAGATCTGAATAATGATGGAGGAAATGAAAAAATGGCAGAAAAGAAGAAACGTGGATGTGCAAGATTTATCATTACATTGATATTGGGAGCATTGATTGTGATAGGCGCCTGGTATTCCTGGGAGAATTACCTGAAGGACATGCCAATTGTGCAAAACATCGTGCAGCTCATCAATCCGGATGTAGTTATTGAAAGCAGCCCCTCTTCTCCATCGAGCTCTTCATCCTCGAGTTCAAATTCATCGAATTCAAGTTCTTCAGATTCTGAAACGATCATTGAGAAGATACTGCCAAAAACAGATCCCTATGCGGATGCCATAGCTCAAGGCGATTGGGCTAAACAAAATGATGTCTGGGTGCGACTATTTGATTATGAAGTATCGCGGGGATTGATTCGCCTTGATTTCGAAGTGTGGAATAAATCGAGCAAGGATATCTTCTTCTCTTGGGAAGCGGAAAAGAATTTTTCAATGACGGATAATAAAGGCAACCGTTATGAAATTTTCACTGATAACCCTCGAGAGGTGCAAGTGGCAAGTGGCGAGCGCTTGGAGATTACTGGCTATGGATATGAAACGGTTTCTTTTGAGGATGATCCGCTGTATACATCTGGCGTGACCGACCTCTACGTCAAGATGGAATACTTCTCCACCATTGACGAGGCAATCTTTCATATTGTTGTAGGAAATTAGTGGAATCAATTATTTCATATGATTGATGAAATAATTATCGAAATAATTGCTTTTGCATTAAGTGGAATAGGTCTGTTTAATTTTATTTCGAAATATGATGTACCGGAAGTTAGAAAAAACTTTTATGGTGGTGAAAATCCATTCTTAGAGAAGGCTAGCATTATAGAGAATACACTAAATTGGTTTTATATTGTACCAACCATTATTGGCCTAATTCTAATACCGATAAAAGAAATTTTATCGAGAGAAATATCAGATAGGCTTTTTGAGTCAAATTCAATATATTTATTGGTATTAACTTCTTTCATAATTGCTTCCATCTTTATATTCAAGTTCTTAACGAAAATTGGGAAAAAGATTGCACGAAAAAAGTGGGAGCCTTTAATTATTTATAAATATTCAAATGCTTTTTCAGAAATAAAAAGTGGAAATTTATTAAAAAATAATAAAGATAAAGCTGAGAAAATTATTCAAATAATAGAAAGAGCACTCGACTTAAATAAATCAAAAGATAGTTTACAAGAAAGATACGAATTCCTAGAAAATTTCTTTGTCTAAATAATTAACTTTTTTTACCGGAGTGGCAAAGAAAAACAAGCCGATCATAAGCCATCTTAGTCAAGGCGGTGAGGGAACCGGCGCAAGCCTGGATGCCTTGACGAAGTGGCTGGTCGGCTAAGATCTAAATAATCGCTCCGGAAAAAGAGTTGTGAAATAAAAAGGCATCTTAGGATAGAACAAGTTACTAAGTCATCAAGGATGATAAAAGGAGAAAGAGCCGATAGGCTCTTTTTCATACCTGCAGCCGGTCGGAGGTCGGGAGGTGGCCGGCTGCAGGCGTGTCGGGCCGCAGGCTCCGACCACCAACGCGTAGGCTGCTTAAGTATGGATGCACTTCCATTCTTAAGCAACCGGGCGCTGCGTCTGCCTGTGGTTTCCAGGCAGCAAAGGAACCGCAAGTTTAACAGGGATAAACTTGGGGCGCAGCGTTGGTGGTCGGGGACGGGTTGAGCGCTTTTCTCAACTTGGAGCCGACACGCACCAGCTTTCTGAGCGGGGGTTAAGGCGAAATTGAGGCGGTTTTTGCCATCTTTCCAGGCATAAAACGCTTGATTTTCGCTGAGACTCTCCGAAGAAAGGTGGCCCCTCCCGACTCAATGCGAGCCATGAAATGTTTGAGCATTGAGAAAGTTGCTGGGAGGTTACAGCAACTTTACCAGCATGGATTCCAACAGGAAGTTACGATATAGAACTTATAAGGAATTCAGCGGGGAATAAATATGGTTTGTACACTTCTCTATTGGCGGAAAAACGGTTGTTTGGGATCATCTTCTATTAGTCCTCTACTCTACTTTCAAAAAACGAAAATAGGTTGATAAAAACGTTGTTGTGTTGTCTTTGAATAGCGAGAGGTGATTGACAACGCACAAAGCCAATTCTATATTTATTTTGCTAGCGCAAAATCGTTAAGCTAAAGCTTTGTTTTTAAGTTTGCCTTAGCTTGACAATTAGAATTCCTAAACGACGCCTTGGAGATTTCAAGGCGTTTTTTATTGCCTTGATTCCCCTATCGGTTGATTTTATCCGACAGCGCGACCACTTACCTCTTTCGCTCGCCTCTCCAGGCTGGGACGTAGATGCTCCACCGCATCGGACGTCATCCCTACTTCAGTAAATGGATTTGAAAGAACAAAATCAGTAAAGCAAATGGAAAATAGATTGTCAAGCCGGGCTTTTTTGCGTACGGATTTCCGAACGTAATTTCGACCGTTCGTATTATCGAACGGAATACCGAACGGTTTTATACGAGAAATTAGGCTTTAAGAGGGAGAAAAAGCAGGATTGGTTATTTGGATAGAGATTCTGAACGGTTTGCTGTTTCAATATATCGATGAAATTCAATATACAGACGATCACGTCTTTCGCAGTAGCTCTTGGTCAAGGTTGTCGTGCTGCCGATGGCATGATTAGCCAGGCAACGGTCATGGACGTATAAAGCTCGCAGCAAATAAAACGCTGCGATAACTAGGAATATGAAAAGGGGCTTGCTCATTTTGTTTTATTCTGACTCCTTTTCAGGATAATGTCTATGCAGAAAATCGTCAACTGCCTTGCGAACTATTTCGGACATAGCAATGCTTTTTCCCTGCAGCTCGGTATTTATTTTTATCTTCTTAATCTTATGGATCTGATCTTCATAAAATTCAAAACTGTAGCGCTTTGTTTGTCGTTTTATTGGTAGATCAATCGAACGCATTTCCGAACGTTGTTCCGGTCGTTCGTTCGTACGGATTTCCGAACGGTTTTCCGTACGGTCGAAATTTATAGTTGATCGTGGCTTGATGGGTGCGATACCATCAACGTTGATCTCATCCGGTTTTGGTGTTTTTGAATTTGAATAATTGGGATCGAAATCTTGAGGCCTTGGTTTACGCATGGTCGATGATCCATTGTGCTAACTTACTATAACCTTTTGATCCGGAATGATTGGGCAAGTAGCTGACTAATGGTTTTCGTTTCTCAAATGATCGTGGAAATTCAATAGTTTCTGGGATTTGAAAGTCTAAAATATTACCTTGATAGATACGCCTGGCAGCTTGTACAACTCCAGGGGAATGTTTGGTGTTGGCTTTGTACATGGTGAATAGAATACGAATTTCCTGCTTTTTTAATTCATCCTGAAAACGGTGCCAAAATATTTCCTGTACATGATTAACCAGATCAGAAATACCATCAACAGACATTCTTTCTGAGCTGGCTGGGATAATCAAAAGATCCGCGGCAACAATACCGTTAAAGGCAAGAGCTGCTTTTCCGGGAGGCGTATCAATAAGAATGTAATCGTATTCATCTTGAAGAGGCAATAAACGGTCTCGGAGCATCAATTCATCCCCAGGTTCTAAGCTCTCTTCGATAGCAGCCATCAAAGAAGAGGAGGGGAGAAGATCAAAACCAAACCCCGTCTTTTTACGAACTAGACTCGCAGGGACATTTTGATAAAAGACATGATAGAGGGAGTATTTCAATTCTCTTGGGTCGATTCCTACGTATCTTGTTGCTGATGCCTGTTGATCGAGATCAACCAGCAAACATTTTTTACCGAGGTTGGCTAGTGCAGCAGCAGTATTAACTGCTGAAGTAGTTTTTCCGGTGCCGCCCTTATAGATCGAGAAGGTGATAGTTTTTGCTCCGATCTTGTCAGGCATGTTACTCCTTTATTTTCATGTTCTTTTCCCACCATTGATAGAACTGGTCATGTGGAACTTGATATTCATTCTCCATTTTTCGAACTTCTCCAAACTTTCCAGCCTGGATCCAGCGAAGGATGGTGGTTCTAGGTTTTCCGGTAATTTTGGCGATTTTTGAAACCCCCAAATAAGTTTTCATGTTTCAAATGGTGCAATTGATACAATTGACACAATCAAATCATGCGCGATTCCTTAAGTCAATTACCAAAATTGACGACAGTGATATATTGGTAATAGTTGTGAAAACGGGGGAAATAGAGCAATCAAACGCTCACGAACTTCTTCCAGATGAATTAAGAGAAAAACTTCCCAAACTCTATGAGACAGAAGAACTTGGATTATTGGCATTGGCTATTGTGAAATACTTTTCTCCTGATGGGGGATGGACTTGGTACGCCAGTGAATTCGATGGAGAGGATACCTTTTTTGGTTTGGTAGATGGTATTGAAACTGAATTGGGATATTTTTCATTATCAGAACTGCAAGAAATTCGCGGATCACTTGGGCTGCCTATCGAAAGAGATCTATATTTCCATCCTAAAACCCTTAAGGCTTTGATTGAAATACATAAAAAGCAAAGGCTCTCATAATGGCAATATCGGGGAAAATTGCAAGTCTTATCCTTACTCCTCCTTGGCCGGAAATGATCGGTAATGCATTGCAGTATGCCGGGAAAATTCTGAGAGGATATTCTCATGAAGGCATGTATAAAGTGCTGGATTATGAATCCACATTGGAGATACTTGATACAGAAGGCAAAAAAGCTAAATTCTCAAAACGAAAAAGAGTCAGATACCTCCAAGATAACACCATTGTTTATCAGGATTGCGCCTGGGGAGATGGCAAAATCCTTCAGAAATACAAAACAAATATAGGAAAACCGGTTGATAAGTATCGCTCAGGATATAAAACTATTATTTTGTTATCCCTGCATGAGATCAAGAATAGGGGAGATGTTGATGATTTCCATATCAATTGGGAAATAAGAAATGGCTTCACAAAGAGAGAGGAATTTTGGGAAACGCATATCTCCCAGAAAACAAAGAACTTTTCTGTATCAATAATATTTCCAAAAGAAAGAAAACCTTATTGGGTTAGAGTAGAGGAGAGTAATCGCAGAAAAACGCATGAATTACTAAAAGGGAACTCTGTAATTCTTCCAGATGGTCGAATGAAAATAACCTGGGAGAAGAAGAATCCCAGGTTATATGAGAACTATATCGTAAAGTGGAGATGGTAATAAATAACGGCAGTCCGCGGAACTGCCGTTTTTTGTGTTTTTTAATATCCAGATCCACCGCCCATGGCTGCCTCCTGTAAAAAAGTTATTGTGAAACGGTGTACGCTGTGTTGAGAAGAATATTCTTTGATGTAATTAGAGTATATGCGAATACGCATATATTGTCAAGGGTTTTTCTTTGGTCTTCCTAAATTAGATTTATTATCCATATAGAATTGAAGAGCTTCTTTTGTAGTTACCCAAATACTATCAATCTTTAGTGCCCAAAGTTCTTCCTTTGAAATTAAAAGTCGTAAGTGATTTGTTGTATATCCACTAAAATTAGCTGCCTCTCGAAGAGAAATTAGCTCATTTATTGATGGCTGATAATTATTCCAATCAATTCCCATTATTAAATTATAGCTTGTTCATTATGGTTGCGTTAAATCAGCCATTTGAATAGACAAAAGGACGGCATTCCAATAAAATAATCAATATATATCGAACTAATCAAATAGGAACTGGAAATGCAGAATTTATTAGATCATTTAGAAAAAGTTTTGTTGTCGGATAATAGATTAAATAGTGAAGGTCGACTTCTTAAAAATAAAATTGTTGAATTGGCAATTAAATACGATGAAGAATTGCTTGATTTGTTATTGCAAGATATGAAATTGAAGGATATTTTCTTCATCCAAGTTGGCAAGGTCTATATTTTTAAAAAAGAGCATTTTATCCAATTTATTAATAATAAAGAATTTCTTCCCGATAGTTATACTGCATTTAGAAACGAAATAGGTCTGTTTGATGGTTCTAATTATTTGTCTGAATATAAAAGAGATGTTGTCTTAGCTTGGCCTTATAAAGATACAATCCTTCAAGGTGGACAGACAAAGGAGGATTCAAAAAGAGAAGAAATCTTTTGGAATAAGATTCTTGCTCCGGAAGAAATAAATCGATTAATTGAGCCAAAAGTTTTTACAAACATGAAACGAATTGATCAGAAAGGTACAAATAAGCTTAAATCATTCGAAAAAGATAAAAACGGGGAAATTTTGGATAACCTAGTAATTAAAGGAAATAATCTATTAGCCCTTTATTCAATTAAGAAAAAATTTAGAGGGAAAGTAAAGCTAATTTATATTGATCCCCCCTTCAATACTGGAAATGATTCATTTAAATATAATGACCATTTTAATCATTCAACCTGGCTTACATTTATGAAAAACCGGCTTGATTGTGCAAAAGAGTTATTAAGTGAAGATGGTGTGATATGTGTACATTGTGATTATATTGAGGAGTTTTATTTGAAAGTATTAATGGATGAAATATTCGGAAAGGATAATTTTGTTAATTCAATAACTATTCGAGATTCACATCCAAGTGGTTTGAAGTTATCAGCTAGGGAAAAAACAATAATAAAAACAAAATCAACAATCCTTGTCTATAAAAAAGATACTGGATTAAAGGTAAATCCTATTTACCAGGCTCGGAGTGATTGGGATACTCACTTTAATTCATTTGTAGACATAGATTCAAGGCCGTTGAATAAAGTCTCTTTAAATGAATATCTAAAGAATAACAGTGTAATTAGTGACCAATCCTTTGTTCTAAATGATAAATCGTTAAATAATCCGGAATTTCGTAAATTTGCTTTTAATAACAGAGATAAAATCTTTCAAAGTACGAAGGAATTACCAGACAATGCTAGGAAAAAAAGTCTAAATAATAAAGGTATTGTTATCGAATATGAGAAAGGCGAATACGCATTTAATGGCAGAAGGTTGTCGCCTTTATCGAAAAGTATCTACGATGTCGGATTTGATGGTTATCGCAATGAAGATTTTGCTAAACTTTTGTGTGATTTTTGGGATGACGTAGATTTTAACAACTCTCAGAGCGAAGGTGATGTAAGTTTTCCTTCTGGGAAAAAACCAGAGTTTCTATTAGCTAGATTATTGACAATGTTTACGAATTCAGGAGATCTAGTACTAGATTTCTTTTTAGGATCAGGGACTACTGCTGCTGTAGCTCATAAAATGAAGAGGCAGTACATTGGGATCGAGCAAATGGATTATGAAGATGATGATTCTGTAAATCGATTGAGAAATGTAATAAATGGAGATAAATCTGGAATTTCCAAATTTATTGATTGGATGGGTGGGGGAGAATTTGTTTATTTAGAATTAGCAAAATGGAATGAAATTTATGTTGAAAAGATAAAAAATTCAAATAATAAAAAATATTTAAATGAATTACTCGAGGAGATATTAAAAAGAGCTCAATTAAGTTACATTATCGATATCAAAAAAGCTTATGAGAGAAAAGAATATTTTGAAAATCTATCTATGCTGGAAAAGAAAAAGTTTCTATTAGAAATTATTAATAAGAACCATTTATACATAAATCTATCTGAAATTGAGGATCCATATTATGAAGTTTGTGATTCTGATAAAGAATTAAACGTAGACTTTTATGGAAATTAACGATGCTATATAAAATCTTAGATTCGCTGAAATTTGCATTAGGCGATGATCATTTTACATCGAGAGTAGATTCAAAAATAATAAAAAACTTGAATCAAAAATTCGCATTGAGAGACTATCAATCTGAAGCTATTGGTAGATTAAGTTTTTATTTAGATGATTACAAACAAAAAGCTTTTCCAACACACCTATTGTTCCATATGGCGACTGGTTCTGGAAAGACTCTAATTATGGCTGCAAATATTCTTCAGCTATACATGAGAGGGTATAGATTCTTTGTTTTTTTTGTAAGTAGCTCAAATATCATCGAAAAAACAAGGGAGAATTTTCTAAATCAATCATCTAATAAATTTCTATTTTCCGATAATGTAAGAATCGGGCCTAATAACGTGAGGATAACTGAGGTTGACAATTTCGAAACATCGAATAGTGATGATATTCAAATTCTATTTACTACTATTCAAGGTTTACATTCGAATCTGAATACTCCAAAAGAAAACCAAATAACATATGAGGATTTTGAAGATCGAAAAATTGTACTTTTATCTGATGAAGCACATCATATAAATACCATTACAAAATCTCACTTGAATAAAGGTGAGTTAGAAGAGAAACATAGTTGGGAAGGAACTGTTCAACGAATTTTTACTTCAAATAGAGAAAATGTTCTTTTAGAATACACCGCTACAATTGATTTGTCTCACCAATCAATTAATCAAAAATATGAAGATAAAATAATCTTTCAATATGATTTAAAACACTTTCGTTTAGATGGATTTTCAAAGGAAATAGAGGTTCTGGAAACAGATAGAGAACCTATAGACCGGGCACTTCAGGCAATTTTAGTAAGTCAATATAAAAGGAAGATTGCAGAAAAAAATGGAATTCAATTAAAACCTGTAATTCTTTTTAAATCAAATTATGTAAATGAACCTAGTAAACCTAACCCAAATGCAGTTGTTTCAAGCGTATTTAAAAAGTGTCTATTAGATAAGATTCAAAATCTACAAGTAAATGATCTAAATAAATTTCGAAAAAGTAATAGTGAATTAATAAAAAAAATTTTCCATTTCTTTGACGATAATGAAATCACAATTAACAATCTTATTGATGAGTTAAAAATAGATTTTAAAGAAGAGAGATGTTTATCCATTGATTCTAATGAAGAAAAAGATATCAATCAAATTTTGGTAAATTCATTAGAGGATAAGGATAATGAGATACGGGCAGTATTTGCCGTTGAGATGCTCAATGAGGGTTGGGATGTTTTAAATTTATATGATATTGTCAGGTTGTACAATACGCGCGATTCTAAAAACAATCGTCCGGGTAAAACAACAATAGCCGAGGCCCAATTAATAGGAAGGGGTGCGAGATACTACCCCTTTAAATATAATAATTCTGAGGTTATTGATAAAAGAAAATTTGATGATGATAATGAAAATGAATTAAGAGTAATAGAACAACTTCATTACCATAGTGCACAGAATCCTCGTTATATTGCCGAATTGAAATCTGCATTGATTGATATTGGAATAATCCCCGAGAAATATATTGAATTACCTCTTAATATCAAAGAGGATTTTAAGAAAACAGATTTTTGGAAAAGCGGATTGGTTTTTTCAAATGAAAGAATAATAAATACAAGAGATGCAATATATAGTTTGCTAGATGTTAACATTCATTTGGATCATGAATTTCATATTTGGACTGGTGAAACATATGAAGGATCATTATTTGCGAATGGGAATCAGTCAGACGAAAAACAAAACAATGCAATCATTCGATATTCATTGAGCGATTTTGGTGAAAATGTGATTAATAGCGCGATGGATCGTTTGGACTTTTATAAATTCTCTTCCTTGAGAAAATATTTTCCAAAATTGAGATCGAAACAAGAATTTATCACCTCAGAAAAATACTTGGGAGATGTAAAGGTTTCGGTAAATGGTGATGATGAAATCATTAAGAATTTATCTCAGAAACATAAATTAGAAATTTGTATACACGTATTAAGTAATATATCCGATGAGGCTATAAAAAATTCACCAGAATACGAAGGCACGAAGTTATTCAAAGCAAAAAGAATACAGGATGTCTTTAAAGATAAAGTAATAAAAATTGCAAAAGATAGTCCAAGGGCTCAAAGCTCAGATGAACTGAATCTAATTGCTCATTCCTGGTATGCGCAAAATGAATTGTATGGTACGAGCGAAGAGAAAGATTTCATAGAATTCTTTCAAGGAGTGATGGCTAAGCTTGAAGAAAAATATGATCAGATCGCCTTAATACGAAATGAACGAACATTACCAATTTTTGATTTTGCTGAAGGAAGGAGATTTGAGCCAGATTTCTTACTCTTCTTGAAAAATAGGGAAAATAAAAAGTTGGTCGCTCATCAAGTATTTATTGAGCCAAAAGGAAACCAGTTTAAAGACCAGAATGGAGGTTTTTCAGAATCAAAAGAGGGGTGGAAGCAAGAGTTTCTACAGCAATTGGAATCAAATGTAAGTACAGATCTAAAACTGGAGAATACAAAATTCCGACTACTCGGTTTACCGTTTTATAATAAGGATCTAGAATCAGTTTTTGAAAAATCATTTGATGAAATGATTTTGTGAATGATTTCTAGGCTATCTGACGAAATATATAGGCTCCAATTAAATATTGTGTTTCTCAAGTAGCCCCTTGTTATATAGAGGAATATTAATTTCCCGCCCGGGAAACTCGTCGCAAAAGAAAGATTGTGCGACAGAAATCGTTTTCTAAAGATTTAATATCCCCTTATAATTAGAACAGATTTTCAAGTTGGTCTACTATATGAAAGATGGCAAATGAGTTTAAAAGATATACCCGAGAATTTTGATATCGATTCAGAAGAAGATCTGAGATTTTTAGTTTCACAATTCTTCCTTGAGCTAGGGTTCGATGCAAACGAAATTAGTTTTGAAGATTCTTTCGCGATTCAACTTGGTAATAACTCTATCGTCGTAGGTAGAGAAGATCAAAAGAATAACATTTCTAGGGGTCGAAGCGATATATTGTTGACTCGGGATGGTAATCCGTTAATCGTAATCGAAACAAAACATCCGGATCATCAACTAACCGAAGAAGATGCGCAACAAGCAATTTCCTACGCTCGTCTTACTAGTCAGATAACTCCATTTGCGCTATTAACAAATGGTAAGGAAACGAAGGTTTTTGATGTGCTTAAATCGTCTATAGTAGAAATCGAATCCTCAGAAGATTCGATTTGGGTTAAGAATGGGCAGAAACTTTCGGGACTTTTCGATGATTTGAGAATCGAGGCTGCTCAACAACTTGTAGGGATTAACTCTGAAATTCTTTCACAATTTTGCGAAAAACAAGTTGAGCTTGAATTTAAATCTCTAAAAAGTAATATCTTGGGAAATAAGAAATACATCCCAGAAATATATGTTGAGAGAACTGACCTTAACAATTCATTTAGTTTCTGGCTGAATTCGAATACATCAATTTATGCAATTGTTTCACCTTCTGGTTATGGCAAAACCAACTTTATGTGCGCCAATGCAGAAAAGCTTTTAAAAGATCACTTTGTATTGTTTTACTCTGCAAAAAACCTAAACGAAGATTTATACTCTGTGATTTGCAACGATTTCACTTGGGAATTTCAAAGGTCAAAAAACATTGCTCAAATTTTTAAAAGATTCAATGCAATTTCTACTAAACATAAAAAGAAGTTATTAATTTTTGTTGATGGATTAGACGAAACCTCGAATCAAATTAATAATCTGAAGAATGAGTTAATCGAAATTTCAAAAAGATTACCTTCATATCCTAACATTCGATTTGTTTTCAGTTGTAAATCCTTTGATTGGTCAAAATTCATTATTGATCATAATCAATCATACAATCTTTTTGCGGAGACAATTAATCCTGACCTCCAAAAATCAAACCTTATCAAAAATGACGTAAACCCTGACAGCGTTGGTTATCAATTAGGGGAATTTTCAGCATCAGAACTTGAAATAGCCATTGAACAATATCGTATTGCCTACAAACTGAATGGAGAGTTTTGCGGTGATATTAAACAAGAAAGTGCAAATCCTTTAATGCTTCGGTTTATTTCTGAAGTTTACAGTAAATCAGGTGAAAAGATTCCTGCTAATATTTCCAGCATCGATCTTTTCGAGAAATACTTAAATAGAAAACTATCAGATGTACATTCTGAGAACCAAAGCCAAATTCTTCTCACCAAAATTGCTGAAACTATTTTTTCCTTTGATGGAAGATTTTTTAACCAAGATAAATTACTTAAAAATCTTACTTGGAACGATGATTATGATCAAGCACTCAGTGATTTGATTAGGCTTAGTATCTTGAGTCAGTCTACAGATGATCAAAACAATAAATCACTCGGGTTTGAGTTCCATAAATTTCTCCTTTTTTATTATGTCTTTAAAGTTATTGAGATTTCGAATCTGCCGTTGCCCAAAAGGCGAAAAAAGATAATCAATTTATTGAATACGAAATTAGGGACGGAAGCGGTTGAGTTCTACTTGGTTGTAGGAAAAACACCAGAAACCAATGAGACTCTACTAGAAATATGCAATAAAGATTTTCCATTTTTTGTTACATTATTAACTAATTTATCCGGTTTGAAGAAATATCACAAAGAACCGATTTCTTTTGAAGCAATTCAAGCATTTTTGGATACATATAACCATTTACGAAATGAGGTATTTCCAAGTATAAAAAATTTGACAATTCCTTATTCCGAGGGTCAACTTGGGATTATTTTTATTGGGAAATCTCCCATAAGGTTTAGGGGAACTACAAAATCATATCCTGAACAATATATCGATGTTCAAGATAAGGGAATAATGTCCCAAGTAGTGAAAGGACCTGCTTCTCAAGCAATATCTGAAGAATTGAATCCTGTGGGTCCTGTTTACTTAAGCGGGATACATGAATTTGCTGAATTTCCTCCTCTAGCAGCTTATAACTTCTTCATAAAGGAGTTGTCAAATATTGTCGGTAATAAATGTCTTTCTGAAGTAAATCTTCATGACTTTATGCATGAACGTGCATATGAATTGTTAGTAAACAATCCAAGTATTTGGGTAAAAAATGATATCTTCCCTCCTAAGAAACGATATTACGAATTATTCGGTTTTGAAACTCTTGACCAACTTCATGGAACTATGATTCAGGATATTGTTTTCCAAACCACGAAATATTTAAATATTTTATCTTCTGAACTCAATGAACCAAATCAAAAGGGTGTAAAAACCCTGAGATTTAATGATCTTGTGTCATTACTGTTTCTTCTCAAATCACTTCCATCTGAATCCAAATTAAGGGCACCAAAGATCAAACTTGACGACCTATTTAAATATCTTCGGAAAAAGAATATTGAAGAAGCGATTCCAGTTGTTGAATCACTTTATGAGGATATCATTAATAATTTTCAAGCTCTTTTTGAAGAAAATTTCCAAAACCTCCATTCGTTTTCCCCTACTATAAAATATTTGGACAACCTTAGCTTCATAGAAATAACTTGGCCAGATACTCACTTCCACACAGATTATCTGACATTATCATATGGTTTCTCCGAGAAAAAATTATCAATAGAAAAACCATTGATTTATTCCGCTGATTCTGCTGAATCAAAAACCACAGACCTACAAACAGAGAACAAATTAGGCACTATAACATACCGGCGAGAAGGTAGTTATGGGTATCGAATCTTTGATAAAAATGAATTTGGATTCTTGGATGGCCCCAGCAAGTTCTGGATCAGTAAAACAAGCTTTCCTTCAAGACAACCTATCCAGAACCAAGTCTACAAACTAATAAATAATGAGCTTCAATATATACTAAATCCTGACATTTTCAATTGGAGCCCAGATCACATCTCTGATTCCCCAGTGAATGGACTATATGTTCAAAAGTGTATAAAAAGTCTGTTTTAAACTATCAAGCCTTCTTATAAACCAGATTATGAATCTTTTCTTGTATAAGAAAATTTGGAAAATTTAAATGAAAAACAAATTCAAGAGAAAATGAGAATTGGAAGGTGAAAATTCATGGTCGAAATAACAAACAATTTGTTTATTGGCAGTAAGTTTGATTTGAATAATTTCTCATTTGAAAACGATGCGGTTGTTCATGCCACCCAAACAATTCACTATAAAATCATGGGATGGGATAGAAAAAATAATAAAGCCAACAAAAATGATCCCAACTATATTATTTGGGAAAATGCAAATCGCTTATCTCTAAATTGGGTGGATGGTGCAGCTTATTTATATGATTGGAGTGGCCCCAAGACTTTTGTTATAGTATTGAATTTTATTGATAAGTGGATTAATGACCGAAGAGTATTCGTTCATTGTGACCTTGGAATGTCAAGAAGTCCAACGCTTGGATTGCTATATTTAGCAAAAAGAAAAAGTAGTATATCTAATGACTCGTTTATCTCAGCAAAGCTAGAATTCCAAAAAATCTACCCTATCTATCAACCCAAAGGAATTGCTGACTATGTTAACCAATATTGGGATGAAATTAGATAATCAACTTACAGATTCTCTTGAATATCTTCACCATCGCAAGCGTATCTAATTTGCAATACTCTAAGAGCGCTGTTTTCGTCTTTTCTGCTTCATCAGTGGGTAATTCATCATTGATTAGTCCCCACCATGCCATCATCGCTTGATCCCCTTTGCCAATCTCCATTTCAGAATAACTTAACTCAGGAACCATCACCGGCAAGACATTTTTAATCGACCAGCTCCCTTTGAAACCGGGATGAATGTACATGCCATGATTGATAAAATCTCCCAGGTCATAAATACGGTCATTCAACTTCTCAAAAAAGTCTGCATGATCCGGATGGATTTCTGCTTGCTCTTTATTCCGGCCAACTTCAAATGTCTTATTCCAGACAAATACTGTCCCGGAATTCCCAACATCATTGATCAAACTCTCCACCAAAGATATTGAAGGATCATTGTTAGTTATTGATAAATATTCAGTGTGTGTCACTTCCCCATCAAAAGATTCCATTTTATGCAGGGAATATTGAAATACCATTTGCTGCTGTGGATGATATCCATCAAACAATGGAATGGCTGATAGGAATGTTTCATAATCCAGGAAATACAAAGGGTATACAAAATACTCAAATTCGCGTTTGATCGCTTTTTGATTAATATACGGTTCCCCTGCTTTTGCTACTTTTACTATCTGTCGTTGTTTGTCGTTCAGTGAAAATACAGATGGGACATCCATGATGTCAACAATCCCCTGGTCAAGAAGCTGGATCTTTTTCTTTTTAGTAATCCTGGGGATGTCATAGATTGAATACTCGGGAATGACTGGATGGCACAGATCCGGGCATGGACAATCTTTTGGCTTAAAACAATGCTGGATATCTTCATAAGTGTCTTTTAAGGCTATTATCAACGCCTCTTCCCTCTTGATATCGATATCCATCAAGACTTCCTGGACTTTATCTGAGACATCTTCAGAAACGAACATATTCTCAAGACTTAGATTGCCGATTCGAATATATTCCTTATTCATATGAAGAATAAGAACTCGATCAATCTTTATTTCTTTATTAACGATTAGATATTGGAAAGCTGCGTCAATAATGTGTTCGGGTTTTAATCGAGTGCTGCTCTTGATCTCATATAGATCAAAAGAATCTGATTCAGGTTTATAGACTAATGCATCTGTTCTAGCCAAGTATTGTTTATCTGCAAAAGATCTTTGAAATTGAATGCCTTCGCCATTTTCAGAATTAACGACGAATTCCGAAAGATGATTTTTGGCTTTTTCTTCTACCTCGTAGCCTTGATTCATGACATGAATATCAAATTCAGTGGGTTGTTTTTGAATTTGACCGTGTTTGTGTGCCCAGAGGTGCATAGGCGCTTCAAGAAAAATTTGGTAATCCGATTTTGTTATTCTGTAGTCTTCCATTTATTAATCATATAACAACGTCTAAATTATTGATGATATTTAAGGGGGGGGGGGGTTGACAAGATCATATTTAATCATCAAATAAAATAAAAAGGATATATATTTAGGTTATGGCAATTAAAAAACCTTATAGACGAACTTGCCGACAATTTCTGGACGGACATTATTCAGAGGGTGGTAGATGGCGTTACATCACTCATCCAAAATTTGCACAATCACCCGATCAATATGTAAGATCTTTTTTCTTATTGCAAAAAGACTTAAAAGAATTATTCGATTATATTGAACCAAGTGATACTAACCTTAAATGCTATTCATATAGGGTTCATGAACTATTAATGCGAGCATGCATTGAAGTTGAAGCAAATTGCAGAGCAATACTTCTAGAGAATGATTATAAAAAAGATACAGACCTTAATATGGACGATTATAAAAAAATTGAAAAAACACACCTTCTATCTGAATATGAAGTGAAAGTACCTTATTGGCATGGTGAAAAACAATTTCGAAGGCCTTTCTTTGCATGGTCAACAATTAAAGCGTTACCTTGGTACCGTGCATATAATGCAACGAAGCATGATAGATACGAGAGCTTTATGGAAGCGACTTTTGATAATTTGATTGACGCTTGTTGTGGTGTTCTAGTTTTACTATCCGCGCAATTTCATACAATTGACTTTGCGCCTGGAAATTCACCTTTAGCCCTTGAAGGGCCTAATGATGGTATGGAAAGCGGAATTGGAGAATATTTTAGAGTCAAGTTTCCAAATAATTGGCCAGAAGAACTAAGGTATGATTTCAATTGGAAAGATTTAGAGAACGAAGACAACCCTTTTCAGAGTCTGGATTTTTCTTGATTCTTTTTTAGAAAGAGATGGGGTGAAATAGCCAAAATGAGGTATGAACTGTACCATGATGAATCACAACTAGATGGTTATTGGCATGGAATGTTTTTGGTTCCTGTTGATCACAAAAAGAAATTATTAGAATTGTTAGAACTGGGACGAATGAATTCAAAAGTAAAAGGAAAGTTGAGCATTAAAAGAGTAAAAAAGAAAAACAGAATTTATTCTTGTGCATATTCCTGGATAACAATAGGCGTGGCTTCACTTGCTCAAAAATTTGGTGACTATAATCCTCAAATCTATTTAGGAGATTTGGTTAGAGATCAAAGAACTTATCATTTTTTAGATTCTGTAATCGGAACAAAATTTATTTTGTTTTGTGAAAGAGATGCACATAATCAAATGGTTGGTTATCCCGATCATGCCAGTAAAATTGAAACAACTTTCCGGATTGGCGTTAAAGGAGGATTGCATTATTTGGGTTGTGATGAAGAACCGATTGAAATTGTGAAAATGCATTTCGATGGTTATGAGCATTATCAAAGGCATTTGGATAAAGCGAGAATTGTTGGGCGTATGAAAGGATTGAGGGATTATTGTTCAATTTTAGACGATCAAGAATTAATTGAAGATGGGAGTAGCGATAATAAAACATCCAATAGTCAATCGTATGAGGATTGTCAATTATTGCAACTAACAGATTTGTTTGTTGGAGGATTTAGAAATTTATTAAGTAATGCACAGAACCCAATTCATAAAGAACTTGCAAAACCATTGACCATTATAAAAAAGAAGCTTGATAAAGGCTATGCGCGTATGAGACATAGTAGATGGTTTAGATCTATTTGTATAAGTCAAAGTTTCTTGGAAAACGGTCAATGGAAATTTATTGATATTGAAATGAAACCACTTTCACCTTATGAGCAATTATCATTAATAAACTTTGAATAAAAATTTCATAACGAATTATAATTTCATCCTAAAAATATTTCGCTCAATTATTATCGATATTATGATTTAGATAGATAGTATTATTCTATAATCTAGAGCATAGGACTATTGGAACTTAACATACCGCCATATCTGGGTTATTTGGCATAAAAACCGCGAAAAAGACCACATCTGGGGGTATGTGGAGCGCTTATTAGTGCATAGGACTCATAAGCCCTTGGTCGTGAGTTCAAATCTCAC
>Ga0209164_1001432_pt1 | contig 30991 bp, 27 predicted proteins | sample MTBNYHSulfiMetaG_FD_187458 | JGI IMG/M metagenome (GOLD analysis project Ga0209164, IMG submission 187458) | Enrichment culture microbial communities from rom New York Harbor, USA that are MTBE-degrading - MTBE-NYH (New York Harbor Sulfidogenic)... | ecosystem: Environmental > Aquatic > Marine >... | reverse complement strand
GAGAAGACCGGAAAAAGCAGGATAAGGAATAAACCTTCTTTAAATCCGCTTAGTGCGCCAATTCTGAAAAAATCCAGCGTCCCTTCCAGGGTAAGGAACTCTGCGGGGATTTCCTGCCCCTGATTCTCGATTACATAAAATTGCTGGATCTCTGAAATAGCGCTGATAATATTCCTGGGACGTGGAACACCACCGCCACCACCACCTGTGGTAATGATCGTAGCGTTGGGGCTGTAATCGCTGCTTTTTTGTCCGTCGGCCAATTTTTACTCCTTACCATCCAAACACGGTTCCACAGACTTGAAATTCTTGAGCAGGCCTGTTTTACCATTCTCCATCTCAGCTATGGATCCGAAAGCTTCCGCATGAAAGGGTGTGTAATACCCTTGCATTGTTTTGCCCCCCTTCGTGGTGATTGTAAAATATCCCCCGAAATACTGATCTTTTATCAATTCTCTGGCAATTACTTCATGCTCTACACGTAGATGATACACCACCGTGAACAAGACCTGGCGCATGGTCAGATCGTCAGCAGCCATGGTTGCTATATCCATGGCTCCAGCCTGTTCAGCCTGTTTTCTTGCAACTTCCTCAATGGCTTTGGCCTGAAAATAGACATATCCATCAGGCATGGAAAAGGCCATGAACCGTCTGCCTGAAACTCGGTTAATATAAGGCCTCAGGCTGTCCATAAACGCCTGAGCATCAAACCAGGAGGAAATATCAATAAGGTTGGGCACATCTGCCTTTTTCTTTACTAAAGATTCACCCTCACCATAAATATCAGCCTGTGCCTGCCAGGCCGCACTTGACCCACTGGCAGATGAGGATTTCTTTGACACAGGTGCCAAAGAAAGAGAAACAGAGGGCGGCTCTTTTGCTTCCCGATCGACAAGCTGTTCAACAGCCTGTTCAAGTTCCTTTTGCCGGGCAAGCTGATCAGCCTTTTTCAGGGTTTTGCCGAGTAATCCCTCTGCCCGTTTATGGTGCAGCTTGATTGCCATGGAGATTTCATCTTTCCTGGCAAGTTGCTTGAAAGATGCGATCTCAGCCAACACACGACCGGCAGCCAGTGGATGTTCCCCCAAACTGTACAAATGTCCCTTGATTGAGGGCAGTTTACCAAGGTCATGCCCCAGGGCGGCGATCAGGGTATCCGGAATAACATGCCTGGCATCATCATCGACCAACAGCTTGATGGTTGCTCGGGCCACGTTCAGGGTGTGATCCAGCAGGGAGGTTTTTCCAAGCAGTGTGTAGGTATTGGAGTCCCAGGAGGCCTCCACATCATCAGCTGCGTTAACGACGGAAGGACAATTCCCTTCCTTTTCAAGCAACAACAATATCTGACAACAGACATCTTTCTGGAGGCCGGCATTGCGGAACCAGGGTGCCTGGTCAATATGCTTTTTGAAAAATTCGGCAATCCTCTCATTCCGGAACACATAATTTTCTGTTTCATGCTTGCCCTGTTCTTTTTCGTCCCGCCATATTGGTGCTATCTCGGAAATATGGAGTTCGCCGGTTTTTCTTCCCTTTACCCAAAGCTTGGACAAATCCCCTAAAGTAACCTCCTGCCTGGTGACTTCCTTGTTTTTTCCCGAGCGCAGGACAGACAGTATCAGGACAACCAAAACCCCGGTCAATCCGAATAAACCTGTATTCATCAAATTCATGCGGACACATCCGGGAATACAACCTTGATCGTCGCATCGGATACATCCCGCGTGACTCCTCGATACACTCCGGAATAGGTTGTCAGGAAAAATTGCCTGGCAGCCATGTTGAGGACATCGGTGTGCCTGATCCTGACATCTTCCGTCTCCCGGATGGACAGGCCGCCCCCAAGGGAGATAATAGGGCTATAGGTCCGTTTTTCACCAAGATGCCCGGATACATAGTTTGCGGTTTTGGCGTCCGGCACCCGCATGAACAGCTTGGTATTGCAGTTGTCGAGAATGGTATTTGCCCGGTCCATGCCGATTTCCGCATAGAGCTGACTGACGGATTGGCAGTATCCGTGGATATAAACCCCGGCCCCACCGGCCTTGGCAAACAGATCCTCAATGCCGTGATACAAAACCGATTGCGCCTCATCTATATGGAGAGCCAAGGCAGGATTGACAACCTTGTCGCTGGAATATCTACGGCCAACAAAGGCCTGGATCATGGACACGATAACCTTGCCGGCGGTATAGGCCGCCCGTTTAGTCAGGAGTGATCCCAGCTGCACCACCAAGATGACTCCTTTCCCGGCTTCAAGCCGGTCAATGAAGCGGTTTTCATCCGCGTTGCCGATGATTCTGCCCACATTCCCGGAGGTCAGCTCGGTGAGTGCAACACGCAGGGAACTTGCCACCTTGGAATAATAATCCGCCGGCGTGGACAGGATTTTCTGCATATCCATAGCCAACTGCTGGGACTCAGGGGTATCTATGAAATCGAGTTTTTCCTTGAGCTTCTCCATATCCTGGTGGCTGATATGATTTTTGATGTCATTGAGGTTAAAGGAGGGCTTGCGCCCTGCCTTTTCCGCCAAAATGATCAAGGCTTGAACCACCACCAGGGAGACTTCGTATGCCACCCCGAAGAAATACGGTTCCCTCCCCACTGCCACCCCGGCCGTAATATGAGCAACCAACTCCTCAATCATGTAATACGAAGACAACGGATCAAGAATGGCGCTGTATTGGGGAAAGACAGGAGTGATCAGCATAAGGTCATTATGCCTGCCCGTTTCAAAGGCCACCTGGACGATTTTTGAGAACAGTTCAATATCTCCCTTGGGGTCAATCGCCACAATGGAATAGCCTTTACGTATGTCCTGCTCAATGATGTTTTCCATGGCCCTGGTCTTGCCGACCCTGGTGGTGCCGAAACACCAGGAATGTGCCTTGCGAAAGCTGTCTGGATACCCCAGAGGTATTATCTTGTCCGGACGATCCAGATGAATACCGCTGCCAAGATGTGTCCATGGCGTTTGAGTTTTCTTTTTCAGGATTGACATCAATTCCTACAACCCCGGGCGGTTTTGACAACCTTGACCTGGATATGTTCGTTCAACTCACGAGATGTTGCCAGGATGACTTCCTTGGGCAGAAATGCACTGGACTCCACAAAACTCTTGAGACCGACATACCGGGCCAGGCAATGGATTATCACATCCCTCTTCTCCACCTGACTTCGCAGTAAATTTTCTACCAGGATTTTGGATACCCGGTCCACGGCGACCTTGATACGAGGGGTGTTCTTCAAAAAAACCGGCTCAACCCGCCGCAGGTTAAAAGCCCGCCGTTGACCAACCATCAGGTCATCCCGTTCGTGAATCCCAACATGGTTACCCGGGCAGACAGCGAAGACCGGGCTTTCGTTTTCAATCTCGATCTCGACATAAAAACCACCGTCACTTGTTTGCGATATGATCTTCCCCCATCGTATCTCCCGTTCTATTCGTTTATATTGCGCAACTTTCTGCAGGCAGGCTGCCTTGCTCAGGTTATTCTCAAGGATTCGTTTAATGGTATTCCAACCCCTCATGGTGGATAATTCTATTAAAGTCTGCTCCACCACCCCGATATTTTCATGATAGCCAAGGCCCACCAGCTGATCATCACTGAACATGGCAACAGCATTTTGCCGATGCCACTGAGAAAGCATGGATGAAAATGTCTTTTCGATTTCCGCTATCACTTGACCCCGACTCAGGCCATATTTATCGACAAATGACCGAATGATATCCTGGTAAGAAGTGTTCATAAAAAAATCCCTCCTACCTATTCTTTTTCGGGGGCGGAAATTTTTTCGTTATTTTTTTAATGAAAGGGTTGAAAAAAGGATGATGGAGGGAGGAGATTCAAATGTGCTGTAATGCTCCAAAAAAGATGGAGGATGAAAATCCATCAAGTTTTAGAATGGCTAGTAGAACTGCAGTGTGACTGCTTGTAGTCTTATCTGCCAATATGGCGATGGGGTGGCTCTAGCTGACTACTGAGGAATTGCCCCGGGATATAGGGGGAGCTCTTGTTGAAAATGTCTTTTTAACGTTTTGATGTGTTGGTTTTCGGGGGGTAAAGCTGCGGAATACTTATTCTATAAAAACTCATTAATGATGCGCTTGCAATGATTCATCAATTGCTGCAATTGTCTCCTTGTAAATAGAAGCATTTGCTTTTATCTCCTTTAACTCACTTGAAATTAATACATTTTCTTTTATATGCATGATGCCAAAAAAAACAGCAAAAGGAATGATATAAGTGACCAATATGTAGAAGAAGCCGAAACTTAGAAAGCCATTTCCAAACTTTTCATTCAATGAACCTGCAATACCAAGAGTAATTACCATATAAACGCAACCTAAAGGACCCCAGCAACCATTTTTATGGTCAAAATCAATTTCAGAGTCCTTAAGTTTTATTAAGTTAGCATTCAAATGATCCTTTAAACCTTGCAGGCCATTTACAAATTCTTTATTTATATATTCTTTAATAGTTGATGAAAAATCTATAGATTCAATAAAGCTGAAATATGTACCATTCTCCATATTATATTTTAGTTGTTTTATACCGTTACTTATTACATCCAACCCTTCTTGACTAATATAAGGCTTAATTCCAAATCCTTTGATATCGACATTTAATAAATCATATTTTTCTTGATCTATCTCACTAATAGTCTGATGTAAAACAATTTTTGATGAATCATATAACTCAAGAGAAAGTTCGTCTAGGTTTTTTATGTGTTTTTTGAAGTCATCATCCTCATATGCTTTAATAATATATCCTTTATCCCTTGTAATTGCCTTTTTCAGATGGGGGATACCTTCTAGCGGTCTATCTAAATGCATCAATATTTTCGCTAACTGAAAATAAGACGCCGACGAATCATCATTTAACGAAATTGAATCCAAGACATATTGCCTGGACTCATCTATTTTCCTTCGGCAATACGCTGCCCAACTAGCAGATAAAAGAGAACGGCTCGCTTCTTTTGGGTAATCATGCTTTGCATATCTAGAAGCATCAAGAAATGATTTTTCAGCTATAGCAAGATCTATTATTTTGGGATTAATATTTTTGTAACTACCAATCCGGATTACTCCAAGCAAATAATGAAAACGATATTCAAGTTTATACCCTGTATTATCACCAAATCCGTTTATTGCATGATCTAAATATTCTAAGCTTTCTTCAATTAAATTTCTCCTGAAGGCATCTCTTGCCATCTCAAATTGCTCATAGGCCCATGTTTGAGCAGGATTCTTGGCAATTTTGACTAATTCACGCAAGGAATCATTCAGGTGACCAATCTCAACAAGTAACTCACTAAAACCCCATTCAAAAACTGATGACAATTCAGAGATATCACTTGAAAGCTGTTCAAACCCATAAGAAATTGTGTTTAAGAGGAATTTAGTTGCTTCTATTTGCTGTTCTTGTAACTCTTTATTAGTGGCAATGAGTTTATGGGTCGAACTGGAAATTTCTGATTTCAATGATCGTACATCATCTCCAACTCCCCTTATCTCATTTACTTTTAGAAAGTCTGGCCAACTTAGACCCAAATTATATGCATAACTTCTCGGCATGCTTCAAATCCATTTTTTCGTACCTTATTGAGTAACACCATTTTTACAAACGCTTAATGTTTGGCGTCTTGTGCAAAAAAGATGTTCGCCCCGTATATCATTATTAAATCCCGTAATGTCTCCGAAAGTAATCTGCCATATGATTAAGACCATGTTCAACTGGTGGGGGAATCTTGTCAAGGCGTTCTGCTCTGGTAATGATTACTTTTTGAATCTGAGAAACAGTTGTGTAGATATCTGAATAAGCAAATCCAGCAATTGGGGAAGTTCTTCCAGGAAAATTCTGATGATAACCTATGACTGCAACTGGTGATGGTTCCTCCGTTAATGAGTCCAAGGTAATTATAAGAGGATCAATATCATAAACCATTCTTTGTTCTTTTGAATCTTGATCCACCCGAAAAGGACAAATTACCATATAATCCTGTGCTTCTGGAGCACATCCTGAAATCGCGACAGTTGCATGCGTACATTTCTGAAGGTAACCAGCAGGATACACCGATGGAACTACATCAGCAGAAAAATCATTAATGTTATAGGTAATGATATCATTTTTAGAAAGATCGCTTAAGAACCTCTGAGCGGCTTTTTCGTGGTCTGTTATCGGCTTATATTTTTGCATAAATTTTTCCTAGCGAACAACTCGTCTAGTTTCTCAAAATCTACTAAGTACAAATACTACTAACATGATTTTATCTATATAGTTAGAAATATTGATAAATATCATTCAGTATTGCCTGAATAACATGAAGCCTGAAACTATACGTGTTTATGTCTTCCGTTCGCCTTAGTTAACTTATTTCCAACATATCGCAATACCTACTTTCTGCCTTTCACCCTCTCTTTCAATTCCTTCCCCACCTTAAAGACCGGCAACTTCTTTGGCTGCACTTTGATTTTTTCGCCAGACTTGGGATTTCTGCCCTCATAGGCTTCATACTCCTTAACGGTAAAACTGCCAAAGCCATGGATCTCAATACTTCTACCCTCGTCTAAGGTCTCGGTCATCTTGCTTAAGAGTATGCTGACAATGGCAGATGCTTCCCTGGACGGAACGTCCAATTTGTGGGCCATCTGTGCGATTAAATCTGATTTAGTCATTGGCACTCCTTCTGTCTATTCCCTTGATGATACAACGTTTTTGTATATCAGTTAATCGCGCTGGCAGTCAATTGTTATCTTGCGCCTATCCCCCATCTTTCCAACAGTGTTTTCAAGGAGGAATCAATTTTTTCCTTGATTTTTTGAGACTCAGGTACCAATATATAGATATTATTCCACTTGTTTCATACAAGTAATCCCTCTTTGTAGGGAAATAGCTGGGTTGCCCGGTCCAGGACTTTACTCTTAGAAGAAAAGGTTTTTGTATCTTTTGGGGCTGCCCTTGGAACCACGTTACAGTCACATTTCGCGCCTGTAGAAAAATAGTTTCATCGCAGAGGCGAACTTCTTTTTTCGCAGGGAGATGTGACAATCATGATGGCAGGATTCTGTCTTGAATCTCTGCTCCTTGTATTTTTTCCCTTACCTGATGTCCGGCGGTGTGACCTCACGTTAAACTTTATGCGTGCTGTCTCTTGCTATGCCCGGCATTTAAAATAATTTTCATCAACCACAATTCTTGCAAGCCCATTAACCGGGAGCGAAACATCTATGCTTCCGCAAGGGGCCGTGTTGTTTCTCTCCCCCAACAACCAGGAGGAAACAACCATGGCGGAAACACTCAAGGCAAAGATCGATAAGATCAACGAAAGACTGCGTTCATTCGGCAAGGAAGCGGTTCAGGAAATCAAAATGACCGACAAGAACGGCAAGGTCATCGGCCAGATCAAATACGGCTACCGGCCCCATTTCGTCTTTGACAGCGTCAACGAGATCCTCGGACCGGAAAACTGGCGGTATGAACTGGCCAGAGAGGAACTTTTCGAGACCCAGGCGGTCGCCGAGGTACGGCTCTTCCTCAAGGCCGATGGCGAATGGCTCTGCAAAGGCTCCCACAAGGGGCAGATGCAGATCGTCAAAGGTAATGTCGGCGACGCCCAGAAAGGAGCGATCACCGATGCCATCCAGAAATGCATGTCGCTTCTCTCCATCGGCAGCGATTCCTACAAGGGACTGCTGAAACAAGTCTATCAGAATACTCCCGGAAAAACCGAACCCGTCAAAAGCCAGCCGGCTGAAAAGCCTGCTGATAGAACCGACAGTTCCGCGACAGCCATGCCCAAAATCGCCGGCGTTACCTTCGAGACCCGTCAGGGTTTTATCGTGGCCATCGGCGACAGGCTATTCGACAAAAAGGAACTGCTCAAGGCGGCCGGCTTCAAATGGGATAAATCCGAGAAGACCTGGATGAAGAAGGCAGCATAAACAACCCACCACCCGTAACCCCGGGGGGATACCTTTCCCCTCGTGGGAGCAGTGTATCCTCCCCAACCGCAACACGAAAGGAGGATACCATGTCAGACCAGTTATTGCTCACCCTGCAGACCGCTCTTCAACAGCTGGCCGTGCAGCACACCGTGGAGACGCTTGGCGACCGTGCCGCCTATCTCGGAGCATCCGAAATCGGGGCATGCCCGCGCAAGACCATTCTTTCCAAACTCAATCCCCTGCAAGCCGATCTGGTGACCCTGCTCCGTTTCCGGCGCGGGCACATGGCTGAAGATATCGTGGCCGCTGCATTCACCGCCGCAGGATTCACCAATTTCCAGCGGCAGGTGGAGGTGCGCGCGCCCGGCGATGTCCCGGTCATGGCTCACATCGATTTCGTCTTTATCTCCGCAGCCAGGAAAACCATGGCCGTGCTTGAGGTGAAATCACCGGAAACCCTGCCGGAACAACCGTTCGGCTCCTGGGAGACCCAGCTTTATATGCAGATGGGCCTGCTGGCCGCAGCCAACCCTGACTACACCGTGGAGAAGGGGGCGATCCTCGCCGTCAACTTCGGTGCTTCAGGGATGGCGCTCTTTAATGGCTACACGCCGCAACCTACCCTTTTCGAGGGACTCATGGGGCGAGCCAGGAACATCTGGGACGAGTACCGGCAGGTCATGACCGACGCCTCGGCCATCCCGGCCATGGAGATCGGTCCCTTGTGCGGTTACTGCCCGTTTGTTACCGACTGCCCGAAGTTCGACGTGGAAGAAGTTCGGGAGCTTACCGAAAGTGTCGAGATCCTCACCGAACTGCAGAAACAACAGAAGGACCTGAACGCGGAGATAGACCTCCGCAAGAAGGACCTGCTGGCCATTGTTTCCGCGCGCGGCCCGATCAAGGCATACGGCCGGCTCCTGCAGAAGGCGACCCGCAGCAGAAAGACCATGGACCTGAACCGCCTTACCGATTTCCTCAAGGGGTATGGCCAGTCCCTGGCAGACTTCCAGGCGACCAGCACCTATTCCTTCCTGGAGATCAAGAAGGCGGCCTGAATCTTAATCCAGGCCATTCATTCCCACCATTACCTGTATCGGGGAGGTTGTCATACTCCCCACTCGGGCAAATACCTGAACACCCTTTACCAGAGGGAGTGATACCATTCCCTCGGCGGGGATCCGCGTATCCTCCCTGCATTTGCAACCAAGGAGGATAGCATGACGGATCCATTGATGGTTCCTACGAAGTACATTTTCAAGGAACTTCTTTTAACACCATTCTCATTCCTGAAACGACTCATCACCAGGGACAAGCGCAAACGTCGGCCGGACAATGAACCCCTTCCCAAAGTGATCGTTCACCTGGAAGGCGGTTTGGTCCAGGCAGTGTATTCCGAACAGGAACTGGACATTCAGGTCTATGACCTGGATATGCCGGACTTCGCAACCAGGAAGGAACTGGAAGAGGCGAAAACACTTGCCGCTGATTTCGAGAGTCAGATTCAGGAACTCAAACAGATTTATTGACAGAAAAACCGGTTGCCTACCGCAGCCGGCGCCAACCCATACCTTGGGGATGCAGCTTCTCCCCATGGTGGGGATGGAGGCTGTATCCCTCTATGTACGCAAAAGGAGAAGAATCATGTTGAACAAGACTATGCTGATCGGAAACTTAGGCGCGGACGTAGAAGCCCGAGAGACCAAAAGCAAGGTGGCAGTTGCCAACTTCCGGATCGCAACCACTGAACGGTGGAAGGATGCCGAGGGCAACCAGCAGGAAGCCACCGAATGGCACCGGGTCGTCGCCTTCGGCCGCCTGGCGGAAATCTGCGACGAATATCTCGCCAAGGGTTCCCGGGTGTATATCGAAGGCCGGCTTCAGACCAGAAAATGGGAAGACGGCGACGGCATTACCCGCTTTACCACGGAGATCATCGCTCGCGACATGAGAATGCTCGGTGGCGGTGACAAGGCGGAAAGCGTGCCGGTTCTTCCGGAAGACGGTAATGAACCGCCGCTCTCCGATGACGTGCCGTTCTGACACCGGAATTACAATAAACACACCTTTGGAAAGCCTGGATCCTGCACCTGCAGGGTCCAGGTTTTCTCCTCAAGGAAATGACAACAAAATTCTCAAAACCCTGTCTGGGGGCAATCGCCCTCAAGGGGTGGTCTTGCCCCTGGCACTAACAAAGGAGCAAGACAAATGGGATGGACATACACACACCGGGGCAGCACCCCGGTAAAACAATTTTTAGCCGATCACGTCAACTGTGAAAACGAACACGCCAAATGGCTGATCCTGGATATTGCCATCGTCAAGATGCGAACGGCATACATGGCAGTCGAGATCATCCGGCGTGACAAGGAAACCGGCCAGCTGGACACGGCGACCCGCAAGGTTGTTGCTTTTGTCTTTCTGCTGGATTACCGACCGAGTGACCCGGACTATGACATGGGATACAAGGATATGGACGAATCCATGGGGCCCTGCGAAAGCGAGTGCCCCGAGAGGATCCTCAATCTCCTTACCCCGACCGATCATGAATATGCTCTGGTCTGGCGGCAGCGCTGCCGGGACACCATCGCCCGCAAAAAGGCGTTCCGGCTCAGCAAGGATGCGGTCATCGAAACCAGGCCGATTTCCTTCCAGGACGGCCGGACGCGAACCCGTTTCAAGGTCATCAGCTGCAGGCCGCTTCGGCTGCTTTGCCTGGAGACCCATACGATATGCAGAGTGTCTCGAAGGACACTGCAAAGCATGCATATCCAAAAGAGAGCGAAACTTCCAATCAACGATAATGAGGTGAAAATATGAAATCGAGAATAGAACTGGCCGAGGCAGTCCTAAAGGAGTACTGCCGTTTAAAAGGCGAGCTTCTGGACAGCTATGAAACCGGCATAACCGATCTGATCACCGACCTCATGCACTTGGCTCACAAGGAAGATCTGGACGGAATCGTTCTTTCCGGAATGGCTATGCTGCATTTTGAGGCGGAAAAGATGGGAATGCATAACTGAAAATATGTACGGAAAACAATCAACCCGACAGGGGCAACACGCCCTTGCGGGCTTTGCCCCTCAACTCAAGGAGGCAAAGTATGGCAACACTCATAACAAATGACGGCACAGTGACCGAGGTTTCCGCCAAGGATACCTGGTTTTCCCTGGACGAAATGTACTCTCTTCTGGAGTGCTCCCGCATGGAAGCGGTGTACCTGCAGGACGGCCGGGTCATGTGGATTGACGAGGAAGGCAAACTCAAGCCCCACCAGGTCAACATTCAGGCAACCCTGCTGCTGCGGAAGGCTGGTGGCATACCAGGAGATTACGTTGCGGGCATAGCCTTGATCACCGAAAGAAATGAAGTGCAGTGATTAACGCATAAACCAAGAAAAATCCCCACGGGGCAACACGTCCCTGAGGGGTGTCTTGCCCTTTTTATGGAGGCAAGACATGCTCTACATTCAAGACCAAAGCGGGGTTTATCTTCCCGCTCCCAAAGAGACAGTATTGTCCGAGGCCAGACGTCTCAGCAGTTATCAGCTCAGGCGCGGAGTTTTCATCAGGTCATCGGATGTCGCCAAAGAAGCAATCCAGCTCAAGCTGTCCACCCACGAGTGTGAGATGTTCGCCTGTCTGTTCCTGGACAGCAAACATCGGGTACTGGCCTGGGTGGAAATGTTCCGCGGTTCGGTAAACTGTGCCACGGTCCATCCCCGGGAAGTGGTCAAGGATGCCCTGCAGCTCAATGCCGCAGCGATTATCATGGCCCACAACCATCCCTCGGGAGATTCCAAGCCAAGTCACCAGGATATTGAGCTGACCAATAAGCTCAAAAATATCCTGCAGGTTATTGATGTTCACGTACTGGATCACCTGGTGGTCGGCGATGAAGTGACCGCTTTTTCCGACTTAGGACTTTTAAGCTGAATACTCCCCAAACCAGGGGGCAAGCCTGCCCCTGATGGGGAGGAGTGTCTTGCCCCCGTTGATTAATGACAAAATATTCAAGGAGGCAAGACCATGACAGCACCTATACCTTTAACCAACGATCAAATTACAACTCTCGCTCCGGCAGCAGGATCTTTGCAGCCCATTAACGGGGTATCAGACCGGTATTCGTTTGTACCGACCTTGACCGCGGTCGATCTGCTGCGTGACGCAGGCTGGTTTCCGGTTCATGCGGAGCAAAGCGCTGTACGCAAAATTGACCGTGACGGCTATCAGCGGCACCTGATCCGTTTCGCCAAGGACGGCCTGTCGTTTGATGGTGAACGGGTCGACCTGGTTCTGTACAACTCCCATGACCGGGGCTGTGCTTTCAAACTGATAGCCTCGGTGTGGCGGCAGATATGCAGCAACGGCCTGATGGTTGCATCTGAATTTGCCAACTTCAGCCATAAGCATATCGGTTTCAGTCCGGATGATTTTATTCATTCGGCAGGAGAAATAGTATCCGCCGCCGGAACCATTGCCGACCAGGTTGATGCAATGAAAGTTATCGAGATGACTCCTGACGAACGGGGCATTTATGCCCGGGTTGCCCACAACCTGGTTTTCCCTGAAACGGAGAAGGCTCCTGTCCTTCCTGAACAGTTGCTTTCCGAGCGCCGCTATGACGATAAAGGCCACGACCTGTGGACGACCTATAACGTGGTGCAGGAAAATATCATGCGCGGAGGACTCAAGGGCATGAAAAGAGATAACAACGGCAGGTTGCGCAGAGCCACCACCCGGCCGGTCAAGGCAATTGACCGCAATATCCAGCTCAACCAGGCCCTCTGGTACCTGACCGAGAAAATGGCCGAGTTGAAAGGAATATAGACTGGGCCTTGCCGAGGATCCGCCTAAAATGTATTCATCCCATTAACGCCAGCCGTCTCCTTCCCGGGGACGGCTTTTTTATTGTCTGGCGGAGCTTTTTCCCCATAAGGATAATTATTACATAGGCTATATTTTTAGCACAAATAAGAACTAAATTATATATTTACAATTTAGCTCTATTATGCACTACAAAATTACTTGCAAATGTCCTGTATGGCTATTATGAATATTTCAGCTCAACACTAGGAGATGCATTATGAAAATCGGAATTCTTAATCAGAAAGGCGGGGTGGGGAAAAGCACGATTGCGGTCAATCTTGCCTACGGCCTGGCTGCATCCGGCAAAAAGACACTCCTGGTCGATATCGATCCGCAGGCACACAGCAGTGTCATCTTCCATCCCGATATGGCAAAGGAGAAAACGGTCCGTGAAGTTTTTCTGGATCGGTCCCTTGATATCAAGAGAGTTATTCACCCGGCCCGGGTCGACGGTGCGACAATGGACAACCTGTTCATCCTGCCGGCCGATATTCATCTGGCCACTGCTGCCGAGCAGATAAATGCCAGAACCCATCGGGAGAAACTACTCCATCATCACCTGCGGAAGATCGACGACAGTTTTACGTACATCCTGATCGATTGCCCGCCGACCTTGGGAGTGTTGTCAGTGAACGCCATCTTTGCCGCGGACCTGATCCTGATCCCTACCACCTATGGCCGTTATTCTCTGGACGGCATAGCCGATCTCTTTGCCACCATCAGTGAGGTAAAAGAGTCAGAGACCTACTCCTATCGAGTAGTGCGAAACGGTTTCGACTCCCGCAACAGTGTGTCGAATACCTTTATCGATTCGCAGCTGGCCCCTTTGCAGGACAACATCCTTGAGACGATTATCCGTAAGAATGAGGCGATCAACCAGGCCCAGATGAACAATGAACCGGTTTTTACCTTTGATCCAAGGTCAAACGGTGCCCGGGACTTTCAGTCCCTAACCAATGAGATTATAAGCCATGGCTAAGAAAAAAATCACAGGACAAAGCAAACTCGCCGCTACCAATTCCCCGGGTGATTCCACGAAGGGATTGCAACTGGTCTCCCGCAAGGCAAGGCTTCAACCCACCAGTTTCCGCCTGACCCCCGAAGACAAGGAACGGCTGAAAGGGATCACCGCGGCAGTGAACGAACTCTCCCCCTACAAAAAAATATCCGAGACCATGGTGATTAAGGCGCTCTTGTTTAATGCCCGGAATATGAAACCGGAAACGTTGCTTAAGGCGATCAAGGAGGTTATTCTCTAGTTCAACATTTAGCTTTAATGTGTGCTAGAATATGCACTACAAATTCAGCTCAAGAATAAGAGTGACGTACAAGGAGGGGAACGTTGTACTCGTACTCGGATTGCTTGACTCATTGGAAAAGATATCGCTTACACGCGTTGGATTCAGGAAGTCATGTGAATGCCATGGATAAACTCAAGAAACCAGGTCTGCGACCAAAAGAAGGAAGAAACAGCGTGTTTGAAGAAACGAAGAAACAGTTTCCACGCTCAGTCGAAATATGCAAACAGATCGGCATAACAATTTACTTTTTTTTCGCAAATCAACAAATAAATATTGAACTGCTCGGGTGGAATACTAAACACAAAAAGAAACAATTTTCCCTGTCACCAGAACCATTATTCGCCGGAAGCCGGGAAAGGCTTTTGAGGCCGTCGGCGACAAGGTCGCTCCGAAGTAGGGACCAAGTTGAAATCCTGAAAAATTACACTCCTGAAAAGGCTATCGGTGAATTGATGAACCTGATCGGTCGAGCCAACAGGACTAAGTTCCGGAACCAGGATTTAAGGCCTGCTTGATGCCGGATTTGGTTCTATCCCGAATGAGAGGGCGAAGGCATAATCGACGGCTGAAAGGGTTTAATATGAGACATGAGCGAGGGGGCAGTTCGATAAAACTGATGGACAGGGAGTATAACTATTATAGTCAACAAAAACGCTAGATAACGGCTACAAATCTGTCAAAATCGATCAAAGTAGCACAAGCAGCTTGACAGATTACTCGCGTTTTCTTATGACCATCAGAAGCCATAAGCATTCAATAAACAATAAAATTCAAGCCAACTGTCTCGACAGCTGAAGGAACTACTATGGAAGATCGATGGCTTTCCGTTGATGAGATAGCCGCCCATCTCGGGATCAAAAGAGATACCGTATATCGCTGGATCGACAGATACGATATGCCGGCTCACCGTATCGGGAGACTATGGAAGTTTAAAAAAGAACAGGTCGATGCTTGGGTCGAGGCAGGCGGTGCTGCAGCAGACAAAAACAAAAACAATGAGGACTAAATGACAGGCGGCAATTTCAATGGATAAGCAGTTTTCAACAATCGGATACGGATTCCTTCTGGAAGAGACTCTCGTGCTGCTCGATGCCGCATTGGAGAGCAATGACGCGCAATCTGTGCGTGGCTCCTGTATCCAACGTTGGCCTCAGAAGTCCGAGTCCAACAAGGAAAAACTGTGGCAACACATGAAATATCGCTTCCTGGAAATCGAAAACAATTCGATCAAAAACACTTCATTCCTGAAGATGTTTCGAAAGATTCGCAGCAATGATGAAGCGGTTCAGGATCTGGTGTTTTTCCAGCTATGCATCACTACCCCGATTCTTTTTGAAACCCTTTCACTTTTGGTTACAGACAGTTTCCTGAATACCGGCGAGGCTGTTTTCTCTCGCTACCACCTCGACCAGCTCCTGGAACGTAAATACGAGCGCATGCCTCAGTCAACTCGAGATCGAGTGCGGTCGATCCTCGTTAAGGCAGGACGCCTGAAGCTTTCGAAATCCAATTACTCGGTGACCACCTACTGCCCAACCGAGGCCGTTTTGGGCTATGCGCTCTATCACGACGCATCAAAAAACGGTTGGCGGGCACCATCAACAGCCACGGTCATCAACGAAGGAACCATCGCCCCCATCTTCATGTGCAACCGCGCCTTGCTGATTGCCGGGGTCAACAAACTCGCAACCAAGGGACATTGTGACTATCACCGGCACGGAAGCACGGATCAAGTTCAACTGATTCATCAATCGCTGGAGGAGTATGTCGATGCCTGGAGATAATAAAACGACTCCAGCTCAGGCCAAGGCGCTCAATGAGCTTATAGGTTTGGTCGGCAAAAGCCACGTTGGCGGCCGGACTCTTTGCTGCCTGATAGGCGGTCAAGGTTCCGGAAAAACATGGCTTGCGGAACACATGGCATCGCTGGGCGATTTCGGGCAGGTCCGATATGTGAGCGTGAATGACATCATTCTCGACCTGCTGGCCAAAGATCCCATGTTTTCCGAAGTGTTTGAATTCAATGCTACGACCATCACGGCGGATCTTAAACGCTACGGGAATAGACTTCGGAAGGCAGTACACGACCTTGTAGCCGAACAGCTATTACCAGAGGGACTGACCATCCTCGATCACCTGGAACTGGTTTTCGCGCTCGGCATGGACCCCATGACCACTTGGTACAACGATGCCGTGGGAAAAAGAAGAATTTTACTGGTGCTGACAGGACGAATGGCTGGTCAGCTTTGCCGCTGCGGGCAGTACACCCTGACTCGCGGAGATCAACCAATTGTGGAGCTGGAGGCCTGATATGCCACTCATGAAGGATATGTTTGATTTCACGCCCGTCAGTAGCTGGGTGGAAAACTTCAACGAGTCGACTCACGATTCGGCCAGCCGGACGCGGATTTTCGAAAGCTTCGTCATGCTGCCCGAGGTTGAGGAGTCGGCCCGAATTATCCTGGATCGAATTCACCGCAAGCAAGGTCGAGGCTTTTTCATCACCGGTTTATACGGTTCCGGCAAGACCATTTTCATGGCATGGCTATCCGCGATTCTGACCGAACCGACACTGCGCAAACAGTTCCTCGATACCAAGCCCGAATGGGGCATGGATGCGCTCGCATCACGAAAATACCTCACGATCAACTTTACCGCCATTGAAGTGCCTGACGAGACCCTCGAGCAGGCCTTCTGGAACTCGGTTACTGACCACTTGCGCCACCTCTCGCCGCCAGTAACGGCGACCTTGTCCAACACCGATGCCTATCTGGATACCTTTTTCAATCACACCGCCAGCGGAACGCGCAGCGATGTGGAGAACTGGATTCGTGATAACCGGAGTCTCTCCGTCGATCAGCTTCGCTCCTATGACAAGGAATATCAGAAGACCATCATTGAGCAGGCTGTTGCCGCCCTGAACATTCAACTCGTACAGGACCGCACCACGGTCACGGAAAAGGTCAAGAAACTGGTCGAGATCGCCAAAGAACGCGGCTACGAGGGTGTCCAAGTCTTTATTGACGAGTTGTATCTTCACCTGATCCAGAGCGACGAACACTTCAACCGGGGCACTGCATTCCTTGGACAACTGGCCGAGGCAGGACTGGCCGGGGATCAACCGTTCTGGATTTTCGGCGCAGTTCAGGAAGAAATTCAGGCCATCGCTCGCCAAGCCGGGCGCAATTACGATACAGAGTTGATGGGCAAGCTTTCCGGGCAATCCGGCCGCTTCCAATCCATCAACATCCCGGTCACGCAATTTCATCGCATCTACAATCACCGGCTGTTTCGTGAAAATTCCAAATGCGTTCACAAGCTCGCCGATGCCTTCAAAGCTGAAATTCAGCCGCATTTCCGGGGGGCTTTTGCCGACTTTCTGAAGCGTTACTTCCGCGAACGCGAACCCATCACCGACGAGGCAAAACACTTTGCCGACGTTTATCCGATGCATCCTTTCGGGCTGTACTGCCTCACCGCGATTACCAACCGGGGCGGCAGATCCCGTGGCGCACTGGGATTTGTCCAGGAGTTCATTGAAAGACGCCTGCAGGATACCAGCGACTGGAAACGTATCGCGGTGCTCGACGACGTGTTCGACTACGAGGATCTGCGCAACAAGATCATCCAGGATGATCCCGAGATGGCCAAGTATTACGGGATGTTCGAGCGATTCTGCAGCACGGCCAGGGACGAGGTCCTGTCCCGCGTGCCCTACAAACGCTGGTCGGACGCCGATCAGGCTGCCGCCAAGGTAGCGAGCGAACGCCTGATCAAAGCATTGATTGTCCTCTCCATGGTGAAGGAAGAGCTCACCGTTTCCAAGCTGAATGACGCGCTCTTGCTGCGATGGCCCGGCAAGGAAAGTGACCCCGCTGGAAGCGACCAGGAAACGGCCCGAATCCTGGAAAAGATTGCCCAAACATTTCCGCCCCTACGTCAGAAAGGCAGCGGGGATAATCTGAGCTTTTTCCTCTCGGTTGAAGGTGACGGGGGCGAACGCGAAGAGCTGTTGGTTGAAGTCGAGCGGGTCAAGAATGGCTTCGCACCGGATATTCAGCTTGAGAGCGCCTACCGCTCCCATCTTGAACTGTTCCTCCGCTTCCCGGGCAGTCCGCTGGGCGGCACTGTGCCGCCACAACATGGTTTCTCGACCCAGGTGGATGTGGATTGGCAGCGAACCCGCCGCTCCCTGGACTATCGGCTTGAACCGGTGACGGCGCTCACCAACGACCATGCGGTCATCGGTTTTGTTAAGGATGTGCCCGCCACAAAGGCGTTGCACCTGGCCGTGCTCTACCCGTCAGCCTCGCCGCTTGATGTCGAGATGGATGCAGTCCGTCATGGCAACGGACGGACCCTCGTATGGCTACCGGCCACATTGCCAGCCCAGGATATCGATGAGCTCAAGCGTAGCATGGCTTTGGTCAAGCTCTTTGGCGACTACCAGTCCCAGGTTAACGCGGGCGGTGCTTCGCAATCCGTCCGTCGCAAACTGGAGCTGCTGGGCGAATGGATTGACCTTCCCGCCGGAACCAAATCGGCCCAGCCTGCCCGCAAGGCCACGGAGATTTTGCTCGAATCCTTTGTGAACGGCGAAATCCGTCAGTGGAATACCAAGGACCAAGCCTGGGAAATCCTCTGTGAACCCGCAGAACTGCTCTCCCTCTACCACAGCATTCCGCAGAGTGAGCGCTCTCTGGAACGGCTCCTGGAAAAGGTCGCCACCAAGGCTTTAGCCAAGGTATTCCACTTCCACCCGGATTTCCGGGAGGCCTATTCCTTCAGCGCGGACTTGAGCAATCAGATGCGCAAACGCATCCTCGAAGCCATCTGGAAAGGCCGCGTGACCGATGGGGATGGGACCGCCAAGGCTGATCTTGAAAAGCACCTTGCGCCGCTTGGTTTGCTCAACACCGGTGTGCCCGGAGAAGTCTCGGTCACACTGGCCGCCAGCAGCGTGGAAGCCTTCAAAAAGGCGAAAGAGCGGATTCGGGACAATATCCGCAAGGCCAACCCACCTGCCACCAGCATCGCGGAAACCCGCAAACGGCTGAAAACCACGGACCTGGGATTGACCGACACCTGGGTGGATATCCTGATCACGCTGCTCATCAGCACTGGGGAGATCAGCGGCTTCACCATTCACGGCAAGACGGTCTCTCAGGATGATCGCACCATTGGCAGCCCGGTTGACTGGCTCCAGGAGCTGGATGAACTCCGTCCCGGGACGCGACCGGATGAAACCCTGTGGCACGACTTGACCGAGTCGCTTCACGCCCTTGGCCTTTGGAAAGAAGGCACCGGTTACAGCCCGGCAGCCGCCGAGCGCCTTCTTGACCTCTTGAAAGAGACGGAAACCCGTGCCCGGCACGAGTTCCGCCAGGCCGAACAGGCATTGCAAACCTGGCCCGGAGCCTCGGTTCCCGACCCTATTTCCGAATGGGCCGACATTTTTGCGCTTCCCGAGGATGGAAGAGAAAGCCGGGTTGCCTGTTATGCCTCGGTGCGAGGAGCCCTGCGCGACATGCTGGGGCTTGCCGAGGACGATGATATTGAGGCGGCCAATCGTTACACCTGCGTTGAAGAATTTGCCCACCGCGTGCGGGAAGCCCGCGATTTTCTGGATCGCATTTCCGAGCTGGCGAGTCTCACCGGCAAACTGCGCGAACTCAAAGCACTGGGCGTCCCGCCCACCATTGAAAAGCCATGCCAGGAGCTACTCGACAGCATCGAGACCTACGTCAAATCCGCTGGCGCGTCCGGGGAAATGAGCCGTATTACCGCCGAATGGAAGGATCTGCACGAGCTCTATCTCAACCAGTACCTGAGTGAACACGCGGGCCTGCACAACGATCTGAAAGCCCTCCGTGATGCCGTGCTCGGCAGCCCAAGCTATCAGGTGCTGAAGGACCTCTCACGGGTTGAAGGGCTTAGCGCCCATTTCAGCCCGACCTTTATCGAAGCCCAACTGACCGACCTGTTGACCCAGGTCGGCGTGCAGCAGGTTTGCGAACAGAGCCTGGATGATGTGAAGAGCGACCTGTCCCACGGCTGGGTGTGTTCCGCCTGTGGCTACAAACCCGGCAAGCGTCTGGAACTCAAGCCGGACCATTTCCTGGAATTGGTCGAGCGCGGCATCAAGGAATACCTGGATCATGTGCGGGGCTGCGAAGCCGAACTCCGGGATTACGTCAGTGACACGCCCGCCGCAAATCCTTTGCTGGGGTTGCTCAGCGATCCCGCAGAACAAAGCGCTCTCGATGCGCTGCAAGACGCCACCATGCGCCAACACCTGGCGGAGGCCCTGGCCGAGGCGGAAGCCGTAAAGGTGAATGTCGACGATCTGTTGGATCAACTCAAGCCGCGCCTGCTTGGTTTCTTCAAGGGAGGACGGCGCGAATTCGAGCAGTATGTGCAGGGCGCATTGGGTGAGCTGCTGAAAAAGAACGATTCGGAAGAAGAACAGCCTTGGAAGGTGGAGTAATGCGGATTATTTCAGAAAATCCATTGATTTTTGTGGACGCTGACTCCGCTGATGAGATCTCTGTTCATTTTCGTTCAACGTATCACCAGGTGATGGAATCATTTAAGAGAATAAATCACCCTTGCGTAACCTTGAACGACATTATTGAGGAAGACTCAGCCATCACATACGGCATCGTTCAGGCTGGCGATCATTTCGACAACGGAGTTCCGATGTTGAAGGTTACCAACTTTCTGGGTGGAAGGCGGCTCAATGATGGTCCTTTCGAGCTCGTTAATCCGACGCTGGCGGCGAAATTCAAACGGAGCAAGCTCAAGGAAGGGGATATTTTGTTATCCATTCGTGGCAGCGTTGGAAAAATTGCTTATGTCCCGAAGAGGTTAGAAGGGGCCAACTTGAACCAGGATATTGCGGTAATCAGATTGGCTGATAAGAAGGACAACGATCTTGTGGCTCTTTACTTAGAGTCAGATTTAGCAAGATTACAGATGACCTTGCATACACGAGGAGCAGCGGTTCAGGGTATAAATCTTAAGGAACTGCGGGAAGTCAAGATTCCGGTGCTCTCCAAAGAGGAGAAGCAATGCATTCAAGACCGGTATGAATTGTTTAGAGCACTAGAAGATAAAACGTCACCGCGCATTGATTCAATAGCAGCAGAGCTCAAATGTTTGACAGGAAAGCACATAGATACAGCATTTGCATCTGAGCTTGATTTGCAAAGATTTATTGGAATTGGTTCTAATAAAATATTTTTGGCTAATAGTGATGCTGACCGGCTCGACATATCCGCGAACCACCCCGATTACACGAAGTTAGTTAATCAGATAAAGGCAAGCCCGAACTCTGGTTCTCTCTCTGGTCTGGTAGAAGCATCCGAAGAGCGGTTCAACCCTGATGATCACATAGGGCAAGAAATCCAATATCTTGCCATCGGTGACATTGATGGTATTTCCGGAAATATTATCGAACCACAGATAATGCTAGCAGAGGATCTTCCCTCACGCGCCAGACGTTTAATTCATGCTGGCGATATCCTGGTTGGTATAGCAGGAGCATCTACTGGCACAGAAAATATGGTGGTATTTCCTGTTACGCGTGAGCAGGAAGGCTGGGTCGCGACGACTGGATTTTTGGTGCTGCGTCCGAGAGACGGGGTTGATATTCATTATGTCTGCTCATTGCTAAAAGCTCCCTTCGTTCTTCGGCAAATCAGGGCATTGCTAACAAGTCCCGCAATGCCAACGATCAGCGACACTGATTTTATGCAACTAGCCGTCCCGGTTACGAATTCAGATGCTCGCAAAACAACCTTGATTGAGATAAACAGGGTTTTGAAGGAAGAGCGGCAGCTAACCATTCAGTTGGAACAGATATCCGAACAGATCGAACAAGTACTATCTGAAGCGAAATCAAACATCTTCGATTTGCTCGATGATGACAAGTTTTCAGCTATTTCTGCTAGGGCTATGGTCATAGAAAACGCCATGGGGAAGATTGAGGAGGCACTGCAATGACCGCCATGGAACAAGCCCTGGCTGGCATGTGGCGCAGCCGTGAAAAGCAGAAGTTGCCCTATCTGCTGGTTAATGACGTTCGCGGCTATTTTGTCGAAGCGCCCGCCGAGCTGCTGGTCGATGGCCAAGCGATTCCCGTGCATGTCTGCGCCAATGAGTTTGGATTGCGCCGCCATACCGAACCCGAGCGTCGGCAACCGAATCCACCCGCTCGTATCATCATCTCGCGCCAGCAACTTCAGCCGGATCATCTGCCGGACTTGCAGGCCCGCTCCAGCGTGTCGCCCCGCACGGTAACGGGTTGCGACATAGCAAAGGCGCTTGGCGTGCAGAATCCCCGGGCCTTGCTTGACCGGCTTCCCATCCCCGCATTCTGGAACCTGGCCCCGTACCTGCCGCAGCTCGGCGCTTACACTCTGGAGCGCGTGGTGCTCGCCTCGCTGCTGAACGATCCCAGCGTGTTGTCTGCAGGCTGGGAGGCGGATCGGATTCTCGACAAGCTCTGGTACGAGAATGCGCTGGCACGGGTACGCGAGGTGCTGGGCTCGGTCGATGCGGACGAACGCCGGGCGCTGGAGCAGGAATTCCTCGACGTGGTTCGCACCTGGCTCGATGGGCCGCGTTTCGCTCTGGTCGAAGCCGCCGTGCTGGAAAGCGACCCGCCGCCGGTGCTGCCGATCTGCCTGCTCGCTTCCATTCTGGATGGCTGGAAGATGCTCTCACCGGAACGGATGCGTACCTTCCTCGATGGCAGCGAACTGGGCGACCTGTTTGTTGACGTGCTCAAGGACGGACAAAGCCTGCATGGGCTTGCCGAATGGGGCCGTCGCATCACCCTCAAAGATGACGCGCCCTGCAAACAGGCGCTGCACTACCTGCAGCACGAAGTCTTTCCGAAGCACCCCAGTGCCGTCACCGAATCCCTTGCGACAGTGGTCAAGGGTGTGGGCGGCAAAGGCTCGGAGCGCCTGCTGAATCAGCTTATCCAGGTGCTGGAAGCCGATGGTGGCATCCTTGCCCAGGGTCTGGCAGTCACCCTGCACGCGTTGCTCGATGTGGTTGTCAACGGCGAGCGGGCCGACACGCTTCCGCTTGAAAAGGCTCCCTGCAAGCTGACCGATGCGTTGGAAACACCGGATGCCCCGGAATGGGAAGAACTCCTGGAAGCCCTGCGCCGACATCAGGCTCGCGAGCAGTACGAGGACCACGTATCGCTGCTGGAAGCGATGGTTACGATTCACCGGCTTACGGACAAGGCCGAGGCAGCAGTGAAGAAGCTCGCCAACCTGGATTGGACGGCCTGGCTGGCGTTGGTGGACTCGGTGTATCTGCCGCTCTCCACGATGGCGCTGGAAGCGGAACGGCGGTCCAGCCAGTTGCCGGAAAAGGTCAATGTCTTTCGTATCACCCAGCGGGCGAAAAGGGCCTGCGATTCCATTCGCATCGCTTGGGCAGATTTCTATGTGCAGCCGAGCCGTGGACTGCCGAAGTGGCTGAACGAGCGCAAGTTCGCGGCAGGAACCTGCAGGCCGTGGCTGAACAGCGATGTCATGGAATCTGCGGTTAAGCCATTGCTGCAGGATTCGGAGATCAAGCAGGTTTATCTGCTGGTCTTTGACGGGATGAGCGTGGCCAACTGGACCTTGCTGCGTGACCGCTTCCTGATGATGCCGGGGCGCGAGCTGTTTCGCCCATACCAGTCGCTGGGGCCTGAGTTTCGCGCCTGCACTTATCTGCCCAGTATTACCGAATATTGCCGACAAGCCATTTTTGCCGGAGCACCCCCGGCGGAGTTCCGGAGCTGGCCGAATGGGAAAAGTGAACCCCATCTGCTCGAGCGTTGCCTGGACAACCTGGGGCTTTCGCCTGCCTCCTGGTGGAATCGCGACAAAAGCTACCTCTGTTACAACGAGAAGGACGCCAACGCCGACACCCTCAACCGGAAAATGCGCGACCTGGTGGATGCACCCGGGCGCTTCAAGGCGGTGGTGTTCAACCTCCAGGATCGGCTTCTGCAGAAGGGCATGTCGAGTCTCCAGGAGATCATGCTGGCCTATGTGAAGGAGGTGGCGCTGCCCCACCTGCGCAGGATCGCCGCCCAGGACAAGACGGCTGTGGTCATCACGGCCGACCACGGCTTCACCTGGTACAACACTCAGTACGTCATTGACGATTTGAAATCGGATAGCGGCCCCGGACGGGATGTCTTCATCCATAACCGCTGCCTGGAATACAAAACAACCAACCGCACCGCCGTTGGCCCCGTGGATGTAAAACGAATCGAACCGGTTGCCGACTATGGTCTTCCATCCAGCCATGATGCCGTTGAGCTGCCCTTTGGGCACGACAGCTATGGCTGGCCTGGTGCCAAGCAGACGTCGACTGGCAACCCCTACAAGGTTCAGGGCAACGACCATGGTGGATTGACCCCGGAAGAAACAGTCATCCCGGTTGCGGTGTACATAACACGAGGAGCGAAATAGCAGATGGCAACTCTTGATCAATTCAGAGAATTTCTGGTGTCGGACCTGGGCTTCAAAGCCCACCAGATCAATGACGGTGATGGTTCTGGCGTTGCCACAACGGTTGAAGGGCTGGACGAGAAAGCCACGTTTCTGGTGTCAACCAGCGTTGGCAATTGCTATGCCGCCTTCAAGCATGAAGGCTCGGCAACCCTGAGTGAATCCGAGGCCAACCGATACAAAGCCCTCAGCATTCTCATGCCCAATGGTCCAGCAGCCTATTGCGTCATCGAGGTGGCAGGCCACTTACGCATCTATCTCGTCGAAAAGGGGAATGAGATTCATGACGAGATGAAGGACTGGGACGACGTTCGCGATGCCGAAGACATGGTGCGCGAATTCAAACCAGACGTAGTCAAGGGCCTGCAGCAGTGGGCGCAGAAAACCCTCCATACGGAAAACAGCCTCTCCCGCTTTGTGCAGCTCATGAAAGGCTGTTGGCAGGACATCTGGGATATCGAGAACAAGCGCAACGACTGGATATTCGACGAGTTCACGCGCTTCCTGTTTATCAAGCTCAATGAAGACGCAAAACCCAGCGGAAGTTTTACCACCGCCAAGCTGAAATCGTATTGCGAGCAAAACAAACACATGGGCGACAAGGCCGCCCAGAACTTCATCAACAACCTGTTCGATGACCTGAAGGGGCACCACCCCGAAGTCTTTACTGACGAGAACGAACGTGTGCTCAGCAAGGCGGCAACCGTTGAGCGGGTCATTGCCCGTCTTGAAGGGATCAACCTGAAAGACACCCAGGGCGATGTGCTTGGCCGTGCCTTCGAAATCATGCTGTCCGATACCTTCAAGGGTAAAGACCTCGGCCAGTTCTTCACGCCACGAGAAATCGTCGCCTTTATGCTGGACCTTGCCCGGGACAATCCAGACGGCCCGGCCTTAGACATCGAAAAAAGCGAACGCTTTCTGGATGCCTGTGCAGGGTCAGGTGGTTTTCTGATCGCCACTTACGAGGACGTGTACAAGCATGCACTCTCCAACGGTGTGGAGCCACGCAAGAAAGATCAGCTCCTAAAACGCCTCGGCCAGGAGACCTTCTTCGCGTGCGAAATTGAAGAGAAAGCGGCTCGCCTTGGAAAACTGAACATGATCATTCATGCCGTCAACGCACAGAACGCTCAGTGGCTTCACCAGAACTACCTCTACAACGAGGAATACGGCGGCTTGAAGCCGTCAGTTGAATACGAGGTCGACTTCGGCGACGGCAAGAAAAAGCGCCGCATAGGACCGGACAGCATCGATCTCGTACTGACCAATCCGCCATTCGGCAAGTCCGTCAAGACCGAGGGCATCCTGCTGGACTATCAGTTCGGACATGAGGTCAAGGTCTTCAAGTCCAAGGGCCGTCCACCGGAAAAACGGCCGAAAAACAGCCAGGACAGCGAGGTCCTCTTCATTGAACACTATCTTCGGGTGTTGAAGCCGGGCGGCAAACTGCTCATCGTTCTTCCCGACGGTGTGTTGTCGAATGCCACCGCGAAGCCCGTTCGGGATTACATGCGTGAGCACGCCATCATCAAGGCCGTGATTTCTCTGCCCAGCGAAACCTTCGCATCAACCGGAACCTCCATTCCGACCAATGTGGTGTATCTGCAGAAGAAGCGCCCGGGAGATGTTCAGGGCGATATCTTCATGGCGCGGGCGGACTACGTCGGCCGCCGGGCCAATGGCGACCCGCTAAAGGAAAACGACCTCCCTTTCATTCTTGATAAATTCCGTGAATGGCAAACAGGAACACTTGAACTCCCGGAGGAGGATAACGAGTGAGCGAGCTTTATATAGGAAAGCATCTCGATCCCAATGGGATGCCGGGAGATCTGTACCGCCACAAACTGAGTGACTTGATCACTCACACCTTTATTTGTGGCGGTTCAGGCTCCGGCAAGACGGTAATGGGCAAAGCCATCATTGAGGAAGCAGCCCTCAAGGGGGTTCCCTCGATTATCGTGGATCTCAAGGGCGATTTGTCTTCCTTGGCGCTTGCTTTCGGAGAACTGGCAGCACCGGCCGTTGCGCCATGGGTCGAGGTTGAAGACAAATCTACGCTTGGTCGCGCCGCCCTGGCTGAAGCCAACACCTTCCGGAAACGGTTATGGGATTGGGGGCTTGCCGAAACCAACGTGCGGGAGTTTTCCAACCAGGTAGCCGTTGAAATTTTCACCCCCCGCAGCGAACTCGGCCGCCGGGTATCCATTCCGCTCATTTCTTCCCCGCCGCCAGACATCAATAAGCTGTTTGACGACGACCCGGATACGGCTTCGGTCATGGTGACCAGCATGGCGGAAGCACTGGTACGCCGGGTGATTCCATCGGGACAGCGGGACCGGGAAACGGATTTTGTCACCGCTCTCATCGAGCACGCCTGGCGCACGGGTGTTGATCTGACTGGCGAGGCAGGTCTTGGGCAATTGGTCTCCATGATTTTGGAACCGCCCTTTGCCACCATTGGTGTGCTGGGGATCGATGACCATATTCCAGAGAACCGGCGTCAAAAGCTTGCACAGGCTGTGAACGGCCAACTCGTCGGCGCGGCAGCCAACTGGGTTCGTGGCGAAGAGATGAGTATCGACAAGCTGGTGGGGGCCAACCGTGTCGACGGCAAGACCCAGATCAGCGTTATCAGCCTCGCTCACATTACCGACTTTGAGGATCAGAGCTTCGTTGTTGCCCAAATTGCCTTTGCAATTAACGCCTGGATGCGTAAACAGGGTAGCGCTCCCGGTGGAAATAGACCACGCCTGTTGTTCTTCCTGGATGAGATCGGCGGTGGCGGTGGAAAGACCGCTTTCTATCCAACTTACCCTTATACATCTACCTGCAAACCCGCGCTGAATATCCTGGTCAAGCAAGGACGCGCCTTTGGTGTCGGTTGCATCCTGGCAACGCAAAACCCTGGGGATATTGACTACAAGGGCCTTTCAAACTGCGCTACCTGGATCGTCGGCAAACTGCAGACCAAAAGAGATCGGGACAAAGTTCGTGAGGGTTTGACTGACGCGGAATTTTCACCTTCTGATCTGGCCAAGAAAATAGCTCGTCCCAAGACCGGTGAGTTCATGCTTCTGAACAAGGAAGGCGACGTCCATTTCATCAAAGAACGCTGGCTCCTGACCTATCATTGTACGCTGAGCCCAGAGCAACTTCGCCGCTATAAGGCCAAGGGGCTGGCTCCCTATGAAGGCTCACTGAATACGGACATTGCCGTCGAGCATTTCGAGGAGACCATCAAGTCCGACGATCAGGAAGAAATCCAATCGCTTTGGAACGATGCCAAGGACGCTATCGGGCAAGCCTGCAACCTGCTCGAAAAGATTCTCGATCACGACGTCCATTCCGAGAAAGCACGACTTTGGATATCCATCCTGCGTGACCCGGATGGATTCAACCGCCGCTTTCAGGAAGCCCAAAGGCAGCTTGTCGAGTATGCCGAAACGGCTTCCCCTCCCAAGGGTAACAAAGGCCAAGAGCCCAGCGGCTTGATGGCATTGCTCTCTGAAAAAAAGAGCACAAGCCAAGGCCCATCGTTCAACGATAATCGCCCGGTGCCGAACCCTGCTTCAACGCCCCCACCGGGCGATAGCATCCTTGTGGAGGATGATGGTAGCGTGATCTACAAAGGCCGAAAGTTCCAGCTCTACAGGAGATACGCAGGGAAATCGGTGGCGTTTATCGAGGAAGATGGCGAACTGAAATTTTCTATCGAAGGCAAGGTTCTATCGAAGAGCTTTAAATTGTAGTGAGGGGAGTTGTAGTATTTTATGTCTAGGATAAATCAAGTAGAACAAATTATAAGAAAATCCGGAAACTCCACTTTTGCCGGTTGGCCTGCTCATACCCTGCTTGAAACTGCTAATATCCCCATTGCACAAATTGCAGAGCTCGCTCTTCGAGAAGGACAGTGCACAAATCCAATTTATCGAGTTCATCGCTGGTTTGCACGCCGGCTCGGTTCTCAATTTCGGGCAATTTTGACCGGCTTATCTCTAAAGCCAGATGATGCCGATGAGTTCTGGGACCTTTATCTTGGGGATCTTTCCCTTGATGGTGCAGTAGTACTCGATCCCTTTGTCGGCGGAGGCACCAGCCTTGTCGAGGCTGTACGTTGCGGTGCTCGCGTGATTGGATATGACATCGATCCGGTTGCTAGTGGCATCACCCGTTTTGAACTTGAGGCTGCTGGATACGATCCGGCACCTCCTGAAATCGCTGAGTTGTGCAGGTCAGTCTCCGCGAAACTCGCCTCCTTCCACAAGACGATAGTGCCCAGCAAAGGTGAACGCGTGGTCTTGCACCATTTCTGGGTGGAATGTCGAAACTGCTTCGACTGCGGAACCACCTTCGAAATCCATCCCCATTACCAATTAGCTCACTGCAAGGGAAAAGGCCTGCAGTGGGTTTTTTGCAAGGGATGCCATGCGGTGGCAGAGTTACCCCTTACTCGCAAGGAGCTTCGATGTGGATGTGGAACTCGCACACGAATTGCTCAGGGAACACTCGACCACGGTAAGGTACGTTGTCCAAATTGTGGCACTTGCTCTGGACTTGCTGAACGAGGGGAAGCGCCAACAAGACCTCAATGGAGGCTCTTTGCCCAAGAGTACCTCGAAGAGACTCAGAACGGCATCACGCGCCACTTTAAATCGGCAAGCAAAGACGACCAAATCCGTTATGGGAAAGCGAGCAGAGAGCTAAAGTTCCTCGAACAAAAAAGTGGCAGTTTTGCTCCTGACAGAGTCATCCCGACGATAGGACGATCAGATCAAAGACCACTGATTCACGGATTCAGTCGATACCGAGATCTCTTTAATGACCGTCAGCTACTTCATTTAACTTTATTAGGCCAAGCTATAAAAGGTATTGAAAATCCTAACCTGCGTAGACATCTGGCTATTGCCTACAGTGAACATCTCACGACGAACTGTATGTATACAGCTTATGCATTCGGATATCGGAGAACCAGCCCGATGTTTTCTATCCATGGGTACCGACACATTACTCGCCCTGTGGAGATTAACCCGTGGCTTGACGGAATTGGGCGAGGAACCTTTCCGAACGTTCTTCGTAAGATTGCCAAGGCGATCGAGTTTATCATCTCACCCACCGAACTAGATCCAAAAGGAGGACGCAAGGCAGCTAAGACTCCTTCAGCGAAGGCTGCAATGGAAGTGTCAACGTACCCTTGGAGGGTCTTAAGCGGTTCTACTCAGGCTTCGATATCAACAAAGACATCGGAGAATCTCGAAGGGATTCCCGATGGCAGTATCGACCTCATTCTTACCGATCCACCGTACTTCGACAATCTAAGCTACTCGGAGCTTTCCGATTTTTACTTGGCCTGGCATCAGGCCCTCGGCGTGGCCGAACCTCCTTACGACGATGTAACACTTCCTGCTCCGATGAAGGAGAATCTCGCTTTGACGGACCGAGACGATGAATCAGTCGAGGTCTACCGAAACAGACTGGGCCGGATTTTCTGTGAGTGTCGTCGGGTGCTAACAAAAGATGGAATACTGGTTTTCACCTATCACCACAAGTCACCAGTGGCTTGGGGTGCACTTGGCGATGCGCTCGCCCGTTCAGGATTGAGATGTATAACCGTCCTACCTTTACGCGGCGAAGGTCAAGGCGGACTTCATTCATATGACGGCACTATCAAATGGGACGCCGTCTTTATTTGCCGAAAAGGAACACATATGTCGTTAGAGAAATCAGGCGAAGCCGCCGTCCCAGTTGCCGCAATCGAGCTTGCTCAAAGGCGGGCATCTGCATATGCTGATGAGTTGTCTAAAACCCAGAGCATTGCATTCCGCGACCCGGACCGCATAAACCTTGAACGCGCTTTGATTGTGGCATCGGCTATCATTGCTCCGGTTTCACCCAATCTCAAGCCACTCTCGGATGCATTGAAATCAATACCGAATGGAGGACGCTAACATATGCCACAGGTTGGGAAAGAGGCCCTATCGCAATTCATTAGAACCGAATGTCTGCGTCTGCTCAGGCTGAACCTGAGTCCTGACGCCCAGGCTTTCCAGCAGGAAAGAACAGTCGCTGGCATGCCACCCGTACAACCACCCCGTCCTGGCCTTGAATACCTGGCTCAAGCCGGTGAGGAATGGCAGGCGGAGAAGATCGCGGACCTCTCGGATACATTTGGCACCGCCGTTGTTATCGGCGACCGCTACACGAATCAGGCGGGCCAGGAACGATTCCGGGAGATCGAACTTGTCAACCACCTGACCACCGCTCCGCAGGGCTCTTTCCTTGTTGAATCTCAGTTTGACGTGGGACCTGCTTTCGAGGGCGCACTGGGGATCGCAGGATACA
>Ga0209164_1001431_pt1 | contig 31017 bp, 27 predicted proteins | sample MTBNYHSulfiMetaG_FD_187458 | JGI IMG/M metagenome (GOLD analysis project Ga0209164, IMG submission 187458) | Enrichment culture microbial communities from rom New York Harbor, USA that are MTBE-degrading - MTBE-NYH (New York Harbor Sulfidogenic)... | ecosystem: Environmental > Aquatic > Marine >... | reverse complement strand
AAGGATGATAACCGGCATTTCCCGGTCAAGGTGAAGCAGGTCTTCCATCAAAGCGACACCGTTCTTATCGGCGAGCTTATAGTCCAGGAGAGCGATGTCGAACCCCTTTTCCCTGGCTAGGGCAAGGGCTTCTTGCGATCCTGTAGCCGCCGCCACCTCGTATCCTTCGACCTCCAGCCTCATCCTGATAAGCTTCAGAATGGTTTCATCGTCGTCCACAACCAGGATTTTTGCCATACAGCAACTCCGGACCATGCAAGGGTCTATGGAACATTGGCCCTTTTCTTTTTCTCGATGGTCAAATCCACATCCTTGAACTTTAGAAGCTGAGCTTCCAGTTCGGTAACGCGGCTGTTGAGCTGATCGAGTTCCTTTTGCGCTTCCATAAGCTTTTTTTCTTTAGCCTCGAGTTCCTTTTGCGCTTCCCTGAACGTCGCATCCCTTTCATGGATTTCGAGCTGGATCAGCTCCAGTTGATTTTGCTTTGCTTGAGCCGCCTGCTTCAGGCCGTTCACCTTTTTTTGAAGCTCCCCGACTTCATCGTCCTTGTTTCGCAGAATGAGGGACCACAGCCGGGCCTCTTCTTTTTTCCGGCTCAGAGGAAAGTCTCTCTGAATTCTCTCAAATGAAGCAACGGCTTTATCGCGATCCGCCCAGGGATTTTCAGGATGAGCATACAACAACCCCATCTGAAACAAAGCTTCGTCTCCCAGAGTCGGGGAATGGGCATTCAGGACTTGAAGGCTTTCATTCAAAGAAGCTTCGTATGCACCCATTTCCATAAGGGACGCAGCTTCTCTTAGAGCCTGCCTGCCCTGCCACTGATTGACCGGATGGATGCACCCGGCAAGAGCCGGGAGCAAGCTCAGGCTGCAGGCACAGCAAAGGAGAAAGTGCTTCCCTTTCCAGGCGCACTCCTTACCCATAACTTCCCTCCGTGGTCGGCGATGATATGCTTGACAATGGCAAGCCCGAGCCCGGTACCCATACTCGTCTCTCTGCCCTTGTCGATGCGCTTGAACCTCTCAAAAATCCTTGCCAAATCCTCTCTGGCAATCCCGCGACCCGAATCGGCCACGTAGACTTGCACGAAATTCTCTTCCCCTTCCATGGGGTACACGAAAATCCTAACCTTACCGCCTTCGGGAGTAAACTTCAAAGCATTGCCGAGCAGGTTTTCAATCACTTGCGCAATCCTGTCAGGATCGATTCTCACCATGGGAAGCTCGGGAACCGGTTTGAGCTCCAGGTCGATCTTTTTCTTTTGAGCCAGGGGCGCGAGTTTCAAAACCGATCTCTGAAGGATGGGCAGAAGCGCGCATTTCGAGTAATGGTAATCCATCATCTTGGCTTCCATGCGCGAAATATCCAGGATTCGATTGACGGCGCCGATCAGCCTGTCACACTCATCCCGAATGACCACCAGCAGTTCTTCCCGGCTTTCAGGCGTGCTCCTGAAGGTTCCCTCGAGCAGCATGCTGGATGCCGCCTTGATCGAGGTCAGGGGCGTCCGCAGTTCGTGGGATACATGGCTGATGAAATCCAGCTTCATGGCATCCAGCTCCTGGAGCCTTTCGCTCATGGCGTTGAAGTCCGACGTCAGCTCTTGGATCTCAGGCGGCGAAGCAATGCCGGCTATCCTGTGAAATCTTCCACTGGCTATTTCTTTTGTCTTCTGCCCCAGAAGGGAGATGGGACGAGCAATATCCCTCGTAATGAAAAAGGAAATGACGATCCCAAGCAAAACGGTCAGCCCTGCGGCGATCACGGTCACCCTTGCGGCGCGAAAGCTGATTCTGCTCGACAGGGCCAGCTTTCCGTCTCTTTCCGAACGCGCTTTTCCGATGAGTTCGCGCAACTTTTTTTCGATTTCGCCGACAAGGCGATCCTTTTCCTCCGTGGACTCCCTTCGCGCAAAGGGTTCACCTCTTGCGACGAGCTGCATTTCCTCTTCAAACAATAACAGATAACGATCGTAAAAGGTTTTCACCTCATCAATCCATGCTTCTGCGGTCTCTGAATCCGAAAGACCCCCCACCCTTTCAAGATCCTCCTCGAAAAGCGCTCTTGTTCGATGGAACTCCCGGTAGAAATCCGGATCCCCCGAAATCAGATATTTTCTTTCAAAGCCGACCTGGGAAAAAAGAATTTCCAGGAGCTGCTCGCCGAGCGTAATCATGACGCCGTCCACCTTGGCGATTTTGTGATTGATGTCCGTCATTTGATTCAACTTGAGAGTAATGTATATCCCCATAAAAAGGACCATCACCATGATCACGGCGTAACCGGATATCATTCTTTTGAAAATCGTGAATTTCATTTCCCGTGAGGATCCTTTTTCTTGGCTTCCTGCCGGCAAAAGGTGGGCAATGGAAACTTAGGTTATCCCTCAATGCGTAAAAGGTCAAATCCTTGAGTAGGGCAAAGTCAGGGATGAGAAGATCGATGGAGTCGGCGGGCGGCCCAGACGGCCCCCAGGCCTGGAATGCCCAGGGAAACAAAGGCCCACCCCCAGGTGGTGTAAACCTGCTGACCGGGATTCGTCCAGTCCAGGACAGCTCCGAACACGACGGGTGAGACGGCGCCCGCACCGAATCCCAGCATGGATCGGATTCCGAAAGCGGACCCCAGGTAAGAGGGGCTGACCACCTCGGTCAGTGCGGCTGAAAGCACGGGAGAGTCGCCGATGGTCGTGAACGCATAAAAAACTCCGAGGGTCATAACCACCCAGAAGGGCCACTGAATGGACCATCCAAAGGCAAAGGAGCAGAGCACGCTCAACCCTGCAAGCACCATGATGACCCGGGCCCGTCCCAGCCGGTCCGACAGGGAGCCCATGGAAAAGGAGGACACGATGCCCGCCATGTGAAAGATCGCCACAAAATAAGCCCCAAGACCCGCCGCATGAAGATCTTGCGTGCCATACCGGACCAGACATGCAGTGAGAAACGCAGGCGCCCAGGCCCACATGCCGAGCAGTTCCCAGCAATGAAAGGTATACGCGGCAATCAGCAGCATGGCCGGTTTGTTGGAGAGCACGTCTTTCTTGAAACTCTGCTGGGTTTGCCGGGGTGTTATCGGGACGGCGGTCCGGTATAAGGTGATCCAGGCAAAGACGGCTCCCAGGATGGTTGCAAGGCAGGTTGTGATAAAAGAAAGCCTGTATCCTCCGACGGGGAGGGCAAAACCACTCAGCACGAGAGAAATCATGTATCCCAGAGAAGAGCTTGCAATATAGAACCCCGTGGCCATCCCTCGTCGGTGGATCGGGTACTGGTCGGACAGAATCATCAACCCCGTCGTGTAGCTCCCGCCGATGAAGAGGGCCACCAGGGTATAAAGGATCAGGGCGGAGAGATAACTTCCGGCAAAGAGGGCAAAAGCCGCCGTAAACAGGGCGCCGGTGATCATGGAACCAAGGTACAGGCGCTTTGCGCCGAACCTGTCCGCCAGGGTGGATACAAAAAGAAGGGAAATGCCGTAGCCGATCTGGAATCCGCTGGAGATAGCGCCTGCCTGGGCGGCGGACATGTTCCATTCTTTTTGCAAAACGGGCAGCGCCGCCGCATAGGTCATGGTGATAACCTGGCTGAAAGCTCGCGCAGCGCAAAGGCCTGTAAGCCACCAGTCGATTTTTATTCCTGAAGGGGCCACTCTCCCCGCTCCTTCAGCACCTCGCGATACACCTGAAGCGCCTCATTGACCGCAGGCATACCGGCATAGGTGGCCAACTGGAAGAACACCTCGGCCAGTTTCTTGGGATCGCACCCCACATTGAGCGCTGCATTCACGTGGAGCTTCAGTTCGTCTCTTGCGCGAAGGGCGGCCAGCATGGCGCAGGCAACCATCTGCCTCTCCGGCAGGGTCAGCACGGTTCGGGAGTAGAGGTTTCCTGTGATGAACATGGAAAAATCGTTTGCCAAGTCCCTGTCGAATGCTTTCCAGGTCAGATAGGGGGGATCCATTCTGATGCCTTTGCCAAAGAGCTTGTTGGCCGTTTCCTGGGTTTTTTTTCGAATGTCTTCTTCGCTCACCTTTCGTCTCCTTCCTTGACTATAAGCCGCCGGGTGATATATGACGTTTATACAAAAGTCGTCCGCACAGGAACAACACCGTAAAAGGAGCCAATATGCTTCATGACAATGACCAGGGGCAAATCATCGCGACCATCACCAACACGGCCAACCCCTCCCAGCTCATTTCGATCAAATATCTGAGATCGGAGAGCGCCTTTTGCACATCAGGCATCCAGGCCTGCCACGGCCTCAGAGAGATCCTGGTTCCTGTTTACATGGTTGCCAAAGATGTTCAGCTTATCGGATCCATTATTTCAGCCATCCTGGAGAGGATTTCCCAGGCGGCTGAAACAGGGGCCACGTTCATCTATGCAGAGCGATTTGAAGTTTTGGGAAAGCAGTACACCCTCTCTGAAGAGGGTGAATACATGAAGCTGGAAGATCAGCCGCAATAGGTCGCAACTCCTTATTTAGGCTTCAGTTCAAAGCGTTTCTCGTAGGTCCCCTCGCCTGTAATGACCGCCTCGGATTTTTCTTTCCTGTACCCATCCGCGTCCACCCGCAGCTTCCACTTGCCTTCCTTGAGGTTAATCAACTCATAATAACCCGAGGCATTGGTCTCGGTCCTGAACTTCCCATCTCCTTTGCAAATCAACCGGGCATTCTTGATCGGCTTTCCGGTTTCCTGGTCCGCGACGATTCCATAAATGGCTGTAAGGTTCGGTGGGGGCCCCCCCTGGTATTCGTCGGCCCCAACAAGGCCCGTAGCTCTGTCAAGGGCCCGGTACATCTTGGTGTGGCCCTCGAAGATGACCCCTTCGCCGATCACCACCGCAGGAGCGTGGATGTTCCCGAAAACCTTGGCAGGCGCCTGGATGTCCACCCGCTGGTCCGCTGTGATGTTGCCGTGCACTTCACCGCTGATGGAGGCATAGGATACATGGATGTCCGCTTCGATCAGGGCGTCGTCCCCTATGATCAGGTTGCCCTTGGCTTCAATCTTTCCCTTCAGATAGCCGTCTATTCGAATGGATCCTTCGAATCCCAGCTTCCCCTCAAACTTCGTCTCCTTTCCCAGAAAGGTGACGCCTTTCTCCGTGCTCTTCATCGGAAATATCCTCCTGGCCGGGTTTGTGGAAGTGGGCTTTTATAACCTGGAACATTTCATTTTTCAATCCTATTCCATCGATCCTTAAAGCTCTTTTCAAGCGAACAGAGCACCGGCACCACCACCAGGGTTAGAAGGGTGGCCACGCCAAGTCCGAAGATCACGGCCACGGCCATAGGTCCCCACCACTGGGATGACTCTCCGCCGATATCCCACGCAAGCTTGCGAAAGTCGAAGCTGATTCCCGTGGCCATAGGTAGCAGACCCAGGATCGTCGTCACGGCGGTGAGCATGACGGGGCGGAACCGAACCATACCCGCTCTGACCAAGGCATCATGGGACCCCATGCCCCCATCCATGAGCTGACGATAATAGTCGATCAGGACAATGGCGTTGTTGACGACCACACCGGCCAGGCTGATGACGCCGATGCCGGTCATGATCACGCCGAAAGCGGTGCCTGTCACGAGGAGACCCAGGAACACCCCGATCAAGGATAAAACCACGGATGCGAGGATGATGAAGGGCGTGGTGAAGGAATTGAATTGGGTCATAAGAACGAGCAATATGAGAAAGATGGCCGCCACAAAGGCCTTGGACAGGAAGGCCTGGGCCTTTTCCTGTTCCCTCTGCTCCCCGGTGAACCGGTAGGCGTAGCCTCTGGGCCATTCGAAGCCCTGCTGGAGGCGAGCCTCGATATCTCGGATCACATCATTGGCCAGTCGCCCCATGACATCCCCCGAGATGGTCACCACCCGTTTTTGGTCCAGCCTCATGATGGCGCCCATCCCGCTTTCCACAGAGACCTGGGCCACGCTGGTCAAGGGAACCGGTTCTCCCCGCGGTCCGGAGATCGTGATCCTTTTGAGATTCTCAAGCGATCTCCGGTCTTTTTCCGGCAGGCGGGCAAGGATGTCGTATTCGTCCTTTCCTTCCCGGAAGACCCCGACCTTCACGCCGTTGACGGCCGCTTTGACGGTGTAGGCAATCGTGTAGGTGTCCAGGTCGAGCAGGGCCGCCTTCTCTTTGTCTATTCTCACCTGGATCTCCGGCTTGCCCTTGACGAAGTTGTCTTTCAGGTCCACAAGACCCGGAATATCGGCGATCCGGCTCCGCACCTGGGCCGCCAACTCGCCCAGTACGAGAATGTCCTTGCCGGTAATCTCAATGTTGACGGGCGGGCCGGTGGGGGGCCCCTCCTCTTCTTTTTCCACCTGCACCTCTGCGCCTTTGACGGTGGAGAGGACCTTGTTTCGAATCTCCCGAATCATTTCGGAAGAGGGCCTGGAACGATCGTGAAAATCCTTGAAATCCAGGGCCACCCGGTTGATATGGGTCCCTGTGCCGCCCTGGGAGAAGGGGTCTCCTCCTACGGATCCGATGCTTGAAATCACATAGCGGATATCTTCGTAGCCGGAGACGATGCTCTCCACCTGAGCGACCAGGCGATCGGACGCATCCAGGTTGGTCCCCTCAGGCGCCTTGATGTGAACATAGGCCCTCCGAGGCTCGGTCTCGGGGAAAAACTCGGTGCCCCTGCCGAACAACGCGAAACTGCCGATGGAAAGAAGGAGCATCAGAAAGGCCGTCATGACAACAAGGATGCGATAATGGAGCGCCCAGACAAGAACGCGTTGATAAACCCTCTTGATGAGCGCTTCCTTGCCCGTGTTTTTTTCTTCCCGGGCAACCGGCTTTACCCGCTGGTAGCGCGCGGAGAGGACCGGGTTAATCACCAGGGCCACAAAGAGGGAGGCCGTCAGGGCCATGATCAGGGTCTTGGGCAGGAAACCCATAAACTCCCCCATGATGCCGGGCCAGAAGAGCATGGGCACAAAGGCCCCCAGGGTCGTCAGGGTGGAGGTGATCACGGGCCAGGCCACCTGGTTGGTGCCGATTTCCGCCGCTTCCCGGCGTGATTTTCCCTGCTGCATGTGGCGGTAAATATTCTCGACGACGACGATCGCGTTATCCACCAGCATGCCCAAAGCAAGAATCAGGGAAAAGAGAACCACCATGTTCAACGTCTCCCCTGCTCCCGTGAGCAACATGAAGGTAATGAACATGGAATAAGGGATGGCCAGGGCCACAAACAAGGCCGACTGCCCGCCGATGAACAGAAAGATCACCACCAGCACCAGAATCAGGCCGGAAAGAATGTTGTTTTCAAGATCAGCGACCATGAGACGCACATCATTGGACATGTCCGACGTGAGATCGATCTTGAGCGCAGGGGGCATGAGGGGTCGCACCTCATCCACCACCTTTTTCACCTCATCCGTCACCCTCAGGATGTTCTCCCCGCTCCGTTTCTGGATAGCCAGGGTGACGCTCTTTTCCCCGTTCAGCCGGCTCCGGGTCAAGGGGTCTTTGAAGCTGTCATGGATAAAGGCCACGTCCCTCAGATAAACCGGTCTGCCCTCCCGGACAAAGGCCACAATGGAGAAGATCTCGGAGGGGTGCTTGAAGTCTTCCGGCACCCGCACCAGGTACTTTCCCTCCCCGATGTCCATGCTGCCTCCGGGCATGTTCACATTGCTCTTGGTCACGGCATTGATGAGGCTCGAGAAGGGCACATTGTAGGCGCCCACCCGGTCAAGGTCGAACTCCACGTGGATTTCCCGCTCGAGCCCTCCGGTCAGGCGGGCATCGAGTACCCCGGGGATCGACTCGATGCGATCTTCGAACTCCTCGGCAAAATTCTGGAGCCGGCGCAAAGAAAAGGGACCGGACAGCACCACACGAATGACCGGAATATCCGAAAAATTGACCTCCTGGATCACCGGATCGTCGGGAAGATCGGCAGGCAAATCCTGCTTGGCCTGATCCACCTTGTCCCTCACCTTCTGGAGGGCGTCGTCGATTTCAATGCCCGGCAGGAACTTGACCGCCACCGTGGAGATTCCCTCCGCTGAAGTGGAGCGGATCTCCTCCACATCAGAGAGGCCTTTGAGTTTTCTCTCAACGGGGATGGTGATGAGTTTTTCCATATCTTCGGGCGACACACCCTCGTACTTGGTGGTCACAAAGACATAAGGGATGGTGATATCCGGGAAGGATTCCCTGGGCAGGGTGAGGTAGCAGTAAAGACCTCCCACAACGATAAAAAACAAAAGAGCCAGGACCGTGACCTGGCGCTTGAGGGCAAGCCGGTTGACGATCATCGGACCTGGACCTTCATTCCTTCTTCCACTTCTCTTTGGCCTGTGACGATGAGCCGGTCTCCTGGCTCAAGGCCGCCGGTAATCTGGACACGGTCCCCTTCAATGATGCCGATGGAAACCGTCCTGGCATGAGCCACGCCGTCCTTTTCCACAAAGAGGATGCGCTCTCCCCCTTTGTCGATCAGGGCGAAGAGAGGCGCGGAAAGGGCATCCGGGATGAGCCTGCGCAAGAAAGCCACCCGGGCGATCATCCCGGGCCGGATCTCATGACCCCGGTTATCGACCAGCACTTTTGCAAGGAATGTCTTGGTGGCCGGATCGGCCTTATACGCCACAAAATCAATGGTGCCGAGCACTTCACGCTCCGGAAAGGCATCGACCCTGACCATCGTCTTCTGCCCTTTTTTCAGGAACCGCACATCCAGTTCCGGCACATTCACATTCACCTTCACTTGATCCACGTTCACCATCTCCACAAAGGGCTTGCCCCTGTCGACAAATTCCCCTTCCTTGACAAAGAGGTGATTGACCAGGCCGCTGATGGGCGCCCTGGTAAAGCCCCGATCATACTCCACGCGGGCCTGCTTGACGTTTGCTCTTGCAAGGGCCTGCTCCGCGAGGGCCTTGTCCAGTTCCTCCTGGTTGATGATTTTTCTTTCAAATAGCTTGACCCGTCTTTCGTAAAGGTCGTCGGCCAGCCTCAAAGCCGCCTCAGCCCTGTCCAGGGCGGCCTTGAGGGCCTCCACATCGACCCTGGCGATCAGGTCCCCCTCCTTCACAAAGTCCCCTTCTTGCGGCCCGACCCAGTCTACCCGGCCCCCTGTTTCAGCTCCCACGACCACGTCCTGCCAGGCTTCCGTCTCCCCGGGAAGAATCAGGATGTCCTTCATGGGCGAAGGGGTCACCTCCACGACGGAAACAGGGACCGGCCGAACCTGGTTCTGCCCGCTTCCAGGCGGTGTGCTGCTTTCGGAGCGGCCGCAGCCGCTCATCAAGACCACGGCCAGGAAAGCCCCCAGCCCGATCCTCAAAGCCTTTATTGAAAATCCTGTCCTATGCATCGTTTCTTCCTGCCAGACCCCGGAAAGCCAGCCGCAGCAATCGTTCCGAGCGCGCCGGGTCCGCTTTTTCCGGGTGAAGATAGTCCAGATGAAAACAATAGTCCGTCACCCCGACGATCATCATCGCCACCTCGTCGGGCTCCGCGGCTTTGACCTCTCCCTGTTCCAAACCCCGCTTGTAGATGGCTTTCACCGCTTCCAGCATTCTGCGGTGGTACCCTTCCATGTCATATTGCGGGGCTCCCTGGGGGGGGCCGAAAATGAGATTGTGGATCATTCTGAATAGCTGCTGATTGGGGACCAGCTCTTCATAAATCCTCCGGTAAAGATAAAGAATCCTTTCCAAAACCGTCCCGGTCATGCGCGATGCTTCCCCGAGCAGTTCCTCCTGCCGCTGCGCCGCTCCGTCCAGGATAGCCCGGAACAGCCCCTCTTTGTTTTGAAAATAGTAGTAGAGAACCGGCTTCGTTACTCCCGCAAGGGACACAATTTCTCGAACCGACGTGCTGGCATAGCCCTTTTCTGAAAAAAGCGAAATAGCGGCAAGCACAAGCCCCTGTTTCACGCTCTGTTCATCCGTCTTGTTGGGGTTTTCAGGTTTAACCATTCTGTCCTTTACCTACCGGTAAGTAAGCTAACATGCGTTCTCGACTTTGTCAATCGAATCTCCTCCAAACCCTGAGAATCCCGTCTTCCAGGATATCCCCGCTGTAGGCCCCTTTTTTTGCAAAGGTTTTCAACATGGCCAGGTTGTCCTCAAAAAGATACCCCACCGATCCCCTAAAACCCATCCGCCGGGCATATTGCTCAAGGCGATCCTGAAGAAGGGTTCCAAGGCCGAGGCCGCGGTGTCCTTCGCGAACCGTGTAGGCCACCTCCATCATCTCCGATTCTCCCCCTTCAGCCTCGTACCTGCCCACAGCGATGATGCGCTCCAGGCCGATATCTCCCACCGTGGCCACAAAGGCCATGCGGTCTTTGTAGTCCAGGTTGACCATGGTCTGGGCCCTGGCATGAGGCATGCTTCGCACCGGGCGGAAATACCTTCGATAGACCGTTTCATCCGAGTGAGAATAGAAAAAATCCTGAAGCAAGGGCTCATCGGTCGGCTTGATGGGGCGGATCGTCACCACCGTCCCGTTGGAGAGGACCACGCTGCCTTCTTCTTCCTCCGGATAGGCGTGGTTCTCGGTGTGAATGAGGATCTGATCGGGGTAAACATAGGCCCGCTTCTTGGCTTCTTCCAGCAGTTCCTTTCGGAAACGGGGGTGGGCGATGCTGATGAGCGCCATGGCCCGCTCCCGGATGGATTTACCGTGAAGATAGGCGATGCCGTACTCCGTCACCACGTATTTCACGTCTCCCCGAGTAGCCACCACAGCGGCCTCTTCCTGAAGATGCGCCCTGATCCGGGAGTGGCGCCCGTCTTTTGTGGTGGAAGGAAGAACAATAATGGACTTCCCCCCCCTGGACATGGCCGCACCCCGGATAAAGTCAAGACGGCCGCCGATGCCGCTGTAAAAATGGTGCCCCTTGGACTCGGAACAAATCTGTCCGCTTAAGTCGACTTCCAGGCAGCTCCCTATGGACACCATGCGATCATTCTTCGCGATCACCATGGGGTGATAGACATACTCCGCAGGATAAAAGCCGATTTGCGGGTTTTCGTGCACGTAATCATAAATCTCGCGCGTGCCGATACAAAAACTGCAAACGACCCTTCCCTGATGGAGCGTCTTACGTTCGCCCGTGATGACTTTCTCCTCGATGAGATCGATGAAGGCATCGGAAATCACCTCCGTATGAACGCCGAGATCTTTCTTTCCGTGAAGAAACGACAGGACACCATAGGGGATATGGCCATATCCGATGTGGATCGTATCCCCGTCGCTGATCATTTTCGCGGTGTTCCTGGCAATCCCTCTTCCCACCGCGTCCAAGGGGGGGTAATGAAATTCCAGCAGGGGTTCATCCTGTTCCACAAAAGCGTGGATCTTGTGGGCGGGAATAAAGGATTCCCCCAGGGTTCTGGGCATGGAACGATTCACCTGCGCGATCACCACCCGGGCGGACTCTACGGCCGCTTTGACAATGTCCACGGAGATGCCCAGGCTCACAAAGCCGTGGTCGTCGGGAGGAGAAACCTGGATGAGGGCCACATCAATGGGCACGATGCCTCCCCGGAAAAGATCCGGAATCTCGGAGATGAAAATGGGCGTATAGTCCGCTCGTGCCTCGTTGATCGCCTCTCGCGTGTTGGGGCCGACAAAAAAAGCATTGTGGCGGAAACGGTTGTCAAAAAGCTTTTCTGCATAAGGCGCCTTGCCCAGAGCCACAAAGTGAAGGATCTGAACGTCATGGAGCCTGCTTGCCCGGTCGATGAGTCCCTGCACCAGATTCTGGGGCTCACCACAGGCTGTGGCAAGAAACACCTTGTTTCCTCTTTTGACCGCTCTGAGAGCCTCTTCGAGGCTTACCTTCCGCTCATGATAGACGCTTTTCCAGGGCATAAAAATGACTCCTCCAAATAAAAAGAAAAGGGCCATGAGCGATTGCCTGCCCATGGCCCCGGTGTTCCCAAAAGGGGTGTCACCCACCCCGAGGCCCGGGAAACTTATAAAAATAAAAGCCGGAATCCCTGTGAGACACCACTTTATGACTCCTCAATCCCGTTCTGCAAAATACCCTTGGGTCCATCGCCTTTCAGGGTTGTTTATCGGTGATTTACTCCCTGCCTGGGGCTTTGTCAAGTCCTCTTGATCCGGCCTGATCCACCATCAAGACATCATCTGCTGCGTTACCCTCCCTCCCGAGGCGGGTAAACATCCCGCGTCACTGCGGCGTACCAGCCTGTACGCCTCATTCCTCGGGATTTCGGAAGCCTTGCATCTGACGCCTTGCTGATGATCAGGAATCCTGCTCAATCCTCAGAAGTTATTGGATAAAGCAAAATTAGACGGTGGATTTAGGATCCGGCAAGCTTCACACGGCTTTCAGTGGCCCGAAATCCCACTAAGATATTGCTTTAAAAGGTTGTTTTCTTTTTGGGTCATCTCGATGAACTTGACACCCATCCCTGCCGGCTCTTTGGCCGTAGCCTCCGCGGAGCTTCTCGCCCAAACCACCTCGCAGGATATCCTGAGAGGCTCCGGGAGGTCCGGAAGCTGCAAGCGCAAAAGAAACTGCTCGCCGTGGGGAAGGGGTTTTTCGGTTTTGACAAAGAGCCCTCCGCTGCTGATGTTCCCCAAGTAAGCCCGAACAAAGGCCATGTTGTCCTTGTAGGTGAGGGAGAGGGTTTTTTTGACCCGAGCCTCGGATCGCGCTGAAAAATCGATCACGCGGTTGACCATTTTCTCAAATCGCTTGGCCATCGCCATCAGGATATTTCTGAGATCCGAGGAAAGCTCGTTGAATTCCACATCCAGCGCCGTTCGGTCGACAATGCCGAGGGTCGTTTGACCGATAGCGGTCGCAGTGGCCGTTCGCTTTTTCCCCCCCAGGAAACCCACCTCGCCGAAGAGTTCTCCTTCCCTGAGAACATCAATGACATACTTCTTTCCCTGGATCACCTTGGAGATCTCCACCATGCCTGAGAGCACGACATAGAGCCAGTCTCCGGAAGTCCCCTCTTTGATGATGACATAACCATCGTCATAGGTTTCTTCAGAGGCAAAAGTAAACATGGCCGTTTCCTCGCTCTCTATCGGGTGAATCTTGACGGTTTCGTAAGAAGCCTGCCAGGTGGTCACTCCCGCTCTTCGACTTCGCTCAGGATAAACTCCGGTGGGAGGCCAGAACCCCTTGAGAACACTGGATTCCCGTCTATCCACCCTCCGTAGCAGAGCTACTGCGGAGGACGGGCGCGGGAATGACAGAAAAAGGCATTTTCCGACTTTTTACGATTTCGTCAAATTTTATCACATTAGAAAAGCATAGAACAATAAATAAACGGGCAATCCGCGGAAACATTAGACTGGGGTCTTTGAAATAAGGTAAAGTGAGGATGCGTATTTCAAATCAGGAAAGGGAGCCATGCCCGGAATCGCCCTGCTCGACAATCCCGTTCAAGAGTATGCATGGGGGTCGAGGACCTTTATTCCCCGACTATTGGGAAAGCCTTTTCCTGCGCCAACGCCTCAGGCTGAACTCTGGATGGGGGCCCATCCCCATGGGACTTCCAGCGCGCTCAGGGACGGCCGATGGGTGCCCCTTTCCGATCTCATTCAGAAAGACCCCTCGGGGATCCTCGGGAAATCCACGGCAGCCCGCTTCTCAAACCGCCTCCCTTTCCTCTTCAAGGTTCTCGCGGCTTCTAAGCCCTTGTCCATTCAGGCTCATCCGAATCAGGAGCAGGCTTTGGAAGGCTTTGAAAGGGAGGAGAAGCAGGCCATTGCGCTCAGCGCTCATCACCGGAATTACCGGGACCCCTTTCACAAACCGGAAATCCTCTGCGCCCTGACCCCTTTCTGGGCACTCAAAGGCTTTCGCACCGTGGATGAGATCCGCGCCATCCTTTCCCGGGTAGGATTTCGTGCGGCAAATTTGCCGTACCTCCAGGAGAAAGACGAGAACGGGTTCAGAAAAACCATCACCAAACTTTTGACCATGGGCCGGGAAGAACAGAAACGCTTCGTCTCGAATCTCGTTTCAGCCATTGCGGCTCATCCCTCTTCAGATCCTGTCTTTGAATGGATGATCAGGCTCCAAGAGGATTTTCCCGATGACCTGGGCGTGCTTGGGCCGGTGTTTCTCAACCTGGTCCTTCTTCAACCCGGCGAAGCCCTCTGCATCGCCCCGGGAGAATTGCATTCCTATCTGGATGGGGCAGGCCTCGAGGTGATGGCCAACTCGGACAATGTTTTGCGAGGAGGGCTCACGGAAAAGCACACGGATGTCCAAGAGCTTCTGAAGATCCTGGACTTTTCGCCCGGTCAAAAGAAAATCCTCCACCCTCGCTTGCAAGGATCCGCAGAATGGCTTTACCCTGAAGGGGCCGAGGAGTTCCTCCTCTCGCGAATGACTCTTGAACATGGGATGGTGCACCAAAGCCCCATGAAACGAAGCGTGGAAATCATGATCTGCGTGCAGGGTGAGGCGGAATTGTCGGATATCGAGACAGGACAGACGCTGTCGCTCCGTTGCGGGTCGTCGATGATGGTCCCCGCATCGGCAAAAGGTTACCGCCTAAGAGGCGCCGGCACCCTGTACAAGGCCTCCGTCCCCCTGGAAAAAAGTTTGGGCTTCCATGGGACTTAACCCCACCACCCGACCTTTTCATTGCACACGACGGGCTTTGAGTGTTCAGTGTTCAGGGGTTCAGTGTTCAGGACAGAAGCCGTTTGGAAGAGGTCGTGCACATACCTTTTATGGCAAGTCGAATACTCCAGACAAAGCGTTTTATTGACAGCAGGAGTGAGCGGGAGAGATCCGAGGAGCCAAGGCGCAGGTGAGCCTCATAGCCTTCATTCATCCTGAACGCTGAACACCGAACCCCTGAACACTTGCATCGCCTGCAACGTTGAATCAATGATGAACGTTGATGTGAAACCGAGGCCCTTTTCAAAAGTTCGAAATCATGGGCTGTAAACTTTTTTCAGCCCCATACGTCCTATCTCATAGGAATCGGCTGGTTTTTTCGAAAAAGGCTCGGCCGTTTACTCCGGGGATGCGATGCGATATGATAAGGCTTGGAGAGAAAAAACCTCTCTGAAAGAAGGACTCTCTTGTCATATCTTGCTTCAGATTCGGAAACAGGGTCAGCCGCCGAGCCGAACGCGCCTTCATTGGACGATGATCGCCTGGTGCGTTTTGCCCGGGACGGCGCCCACTGGGCCATGGAAGAACTGGTTCACCGTTACAGGAACAAGGCCTTTGCCATCGCCTATCGCCTGTGTTCCGGACAAAAACAGGATGCGGAAGACTTCACCCAGGAAGCTTTTTTACGGGCTTTTCGGAACCTGCAAAAGTTCCGTGGGAATGCGACCTTCTACACCTGGTTTTACCGCATCCTGGTGAATGTCTGCCTGGACGGCAAGAGACGGCAAAATCGCTGGCAGAAGCTTATTTCCCCGTGGTTGCCGTGGAAAAGAGGGGAGAATCGCGAGGCTGAAGACGTGGCGGGTCACAGCGACACCATCAAGGAACTGAGCAACCGGCAGCTCTCTCGGGATATTGACGGGGCCATGCAGGCTCTGCCGGAAAAGCAGCGTGTGGCCTTTCAGCTCAAAGCCCTTGAGGGCATGAGCATCGCTGAAATCGCTCAGGTCATGGGTACGGCGGAAGGCACGGTAAAAAGCCATCTTTTCAGGGCGACCCATTCCCTGAGGCAGGCATTAAAAGACTGGGAGGAATAAAAAGCCATGGACGCGTGCCGCGAGTATCAGGAGACCCTCCTCCTCGACGTGTACGGAGAGCTGGGATACAAAGAGAGGGCGGACTGGGAGCAGCACCTTGCTGGCTGCTTGGGCTGCCGCGAGGAGCGACAGAAAATGCTCCGTTTTCTCGACCGCATCAAGGGAAGTTCCCTGCCGCCTGAACTGTCTCCGGAAAAGGCCTCCGCCCTGTCATGGGCCGTCAAAGGAACCCTTTCCAGCCGGGATGCGCGTTCGCGGTGGCGGGATCGCCCGGCCCCTTTTCCGGCCCGTGCCATGGCGGCCGTGACCGCAGGGTGTTGTGTTGTGGTCCTCTCCGGATGGCTGGCCCTGAAATGGTTTCAAGCGCCGTCCCAACTTCCCGGCCCGGCTCCGGAAATCCAGCTTTCTCAAAAAGACCTGGAGGTCATCAGAAACCTGGAACTCCTTGAGGAACTGGAAACGCTCCGCAAGCTGGTTCATGTCATCGATCACGATGACGCCATGTCCGGGAGCCCCCAGATATGAGAAAGCAGAGGCTTCAAAAAATCCCGGCCAAAGGTTCACGGCTTCTCATGGCGACCGCCTGGGTTTTCCTCTTATCCCTCACATCGGCTGAGGCCCACAAGGGGGTTTTCATCCCGCCGTCGACTTCGATCGGGCTGCAAACACAAAGCCCGGAGCATGAAACGTGGGTCGCCCAAACAAAGCGCTCCGCCCCTGGAACGGACGGGAGGCCCTATGAGAGGCTTTCTCCCGAGGAGAAAGATCGCTTGAAGGGAAGATCCAGGAAATGGGAAGATCTCCCCCCTGAAAAACGACGGGAGCTCGAGCGGCGCATGGACAGATGGCGGCAGCTCCCCCCTGAAGAGAAAGATCTTATCAGGAAGCGCCATCAGCAATGGCAAGAACTTCCGCCCGACGAACAGAAAAGGATTCGGGAAAAGCTCGACCGCTGGGACACCCTCGCCCCTCAGGAGCAGGAAGAAATCCGCCGAAAATTCAAACGTCCTTAAATCAGGACCGTGAGGACAAGCTTTGAGTTTGCAGCACCCCCTTTCTCCCCCTGGCCCTTGGACCGCTTAAGGTCAAAAGCGATTAGGGCCAAGGGCCGGCCCATCCCCCCCACGTGGTTCAACACGGTATGGTGCGTTTTCCTGTTGCAAGGAACTCCTCCCCGGATTCGAACCGGTAACGGCTTCCTTTGAAGACAGCCAGACACGCCTTGACGACCTCCGGTTCAAAGAGCCGTCCCTTGCCTCTAACGATTTCGGTTAGAGCCTTGTCTATCCCCAGAGCCGCCCTGTACGGCCTGTGAAACGCCATGGCCTCGACCACATCCGCAACGGCAAGGATCTTGGCTTCCGGGAGAATGTCCTTTCCCGAAAGCCCTCGAGGATAACCCGACCCATCCATTTTTTCGTGATGCTGATAAACCATATCCGCAACGGGCCAAGGGAACTCAATGGGTCGCAATATGTCGTAGCCTACCTTAGGGTGAGTTTTGATCAACGCGAATTCTATGTCACTCAGTTGTCCGGGTTTGCTGAGGATCTCCGAAGGAACTCGGATTTTGCCGATGTCATGGATATGGGCCCCCATTTCCAGCCCTTTGACCTGCTCTCCCGGAAGCTCCATCGTCCTGGCCATGGCGCAAGCAAGATGGGCGACTCTCTCCTGATGACCCGCCGTATAGGGGTCCCTTTTCTCAATCGTCAGCGCCATGGCGTGGATGACCCCGTCCAAAGTTCTTTGAAGCTTTCCCAGGGTATTCTGAAGGTTCTCCGTTCTTTCCGCCACCATCAGCTCCAGCATGTTGCGATACGTGCGGCTGACCGTCTCCAGTTCCCGGCGGTGCAACGCATTGGTGACACTGATGAGAACCCTGTTCTGTTCCAGAGGTTTAACGATGTAATCATACGCTCCGATCTCGAATGCGGTCTTTGCGATCGAAGGCTCGTCCGCTCCGGTCACCATCACGGCCGCCAAGTCCGTGTCCCTGCCTCTTAGATCCCGGAGCAAATCGAGGCCGGATTCCCCCGGCATATTGATGTCACAGAGGATGACAGCAAACTCCTCTTCCTCAAAACGGCTCCGCGCCTCCATAGCGTCTGCCGCCAAGACACAATCGTAGTTCCTGGTGCCGAGGTAACGCATCAGTAGCGTTCGGATGGGCTCTTCGTCGTCTACGATCAGGATTTTTTGCATGGCTTTCCTCAGTGACGGGTTGCTTGAATGTTGGGTTCCTCTCCCTCACACGCCCCTTTATCCAGAACATCGCGGATGGTTCTCGCGATTTCATGGGTGATCAGGGGCTTCGTGACAACCGCACGGATCCCGTGCTTGGTCACTCTGCCTTCGGTCAGGGTGCTGCTGTATCCTGTGCAGATGATAATGGGAATATCCTGCCTAATCCGGGTCAGCTCTGCCGCCAGATGTTCCCCGGTCATTTTGGGCATGGTCAGATCCGTAATGACCAGGTCAAAGGCTCCTGAGCAATCTCGGAAGAGATCCAGGGCCTCCATACTGCTTGTGGTTGACATGACCGAATATCCGAGCCTCTCGAGCATCCTTTTCGCCATGGCCACGATCGAAGGCTCATCATCGACAAAAAGAATACGCTCGTTTCCCTTGGCAACGACCATTTCCATGCTCCGTTCACTATCGGCATCTCCAGTGCAGCAGGGAAGGAAAATCGTAAATGTCGTTCCCTCTCCCGCGTCGCTGTGAACCGTGATGGCCCCACCGCAGCTTCGGACGATCCCATGAACAACGGCCAAGCCCATGCCTGTGCCCTCGCCACGCTTTTTGGTCGTAAAAAAGGGGTCAAAAATCCGATCCATAAGGGCCGGGGCAATGCCGTGTCCCGTATCCGTGACCGCAAGGCGCAGATACTCCCCGGGGGCTACTTCGGGATGCCTTGAGGCGAAGATCGAATCCAAGGCGACTTTCGTCAATGTCACGTCCAAAACACCCCCTCTTTCAGTCATGGCGTGGGCTGCATTCGTGCAGAGATTGATCAGGATCTGATGGATCTGGGTGGGGTCGGCCAGCACATTCGCTTCGGTCTTCTCGATGCACTCTCTTATGTCAATGGTCGCAGGGATAGAGGCACGCAAGAGCTTCATCACCTCTTTAACAATGGGGACCGGATCAAGAGGCTTTAACTCCTGTTGTGTCTGGCGGCTGAAGGTCAGGATCTGACCGACCAGATCCCGGGCACGCCGCCCGGCCCTCACCACCTCCTGCAAATCCCGCTCCGCTTGGGAGCCTTTAGGCACATCTCCTTGGGCGAGCTGGGTATAGCCCAGGACGGAAGTGAGGATATTGTTGAAGTCATGAGCGATTCCGCCCGCCAGGGTACCGATGGCTTCCATCTTCTGAGCCTGAAGAAGTTGAGCCTCGAGCCTTTTTTGAATCGAAATGTCCCTCATGAAATTGAGCGTTGCCGGCTTTCCTTCCCACTGGATGTCCACCGCATTCGTTTGGGCCCAAACCTCTCTTCCGCTCCGGGCCAGTATCCTCAAAGAATAGGCCCCCACTGCCGTCTCCTGACCGAATCCCCCGTTTACCGCCTCATAAAGGAACGCTCTGTCCTCCGGATGGATAAGGTGACCGTATGGGACCCCCGTCAACTCCCCCTCATCGTATTCAAACAAATCCATGGCCTTGGGGTTGGCGAACTCAATGAAACCGTCTTGGACGATAAAGATTCCGTCATTGGCGTTGTTCACCAGGAGTCGGTATTTCTCTTCCGAGACCCGGAGGGCTTCATCGGCGAGCTTGCGCTCCGTAATATCCCTCACAATCCCGCGAAAGCCCGCCGGCTTGCCCTCAGGATCGCTGACAAGGGAGACGGACGCTTCCACGTACTTCCGTGTTCCGTGATTGCCGATGATCTCCCAATCAAAACCCTTGGCCGGCCGCCCTGTCTTGTAAACCGTATTAAAAGCCCTGTACAATTTCCTGGCGTTTTCTTCGTCCGTGTATTGCCTATCGTTCATGCCGAGCAGTTCCGCCTTGGAGTATCCGAGCAGCCTCTCCGCGGCCTCATTGAAGAATGTGAAGTTTCCAGCCAGATCCACCTCATAGTATGCCTCTTCGATGGTCTCAAGAATGTTTCTGTATTTTTCCTCGCCCTCCTTCAACTGGGCCTCGGCCCTTTCCCGATCGGCTATTTCTTTCCTCAGCCCTTCTATCGCTTCCACCAATTCCCAGGTCCTTTTGTTGACCTGCTTTTCCAGTTCACGATTGCTCGCATCCACCTTTTCCCTTTCTCGCTGCAACAACTGAGCCTGAAAAAAATCCCTGCGGGCGGAGAGCTCAATGGAGTAGCACGCAAGCATCCCGAGGATGTTCCCTCCAAGAAAAAAGAAGTTGTTGTTCACAATGATCGGGAAAGGCGTTTCGCTCAACCATATGGCGGCGATCTCGTAGCCTATGACGATGGTAAACCCGGCAATGGTGGCATAGACGAACCGGAGTTTGAAGAAGGTGTAGCCGTACATGAACACGAGGATCAAGCCGGCGTAGTAGGCGTAGCGCCCAGGGGAAGGCGCGATCAGGATCATCCCGATGATCCCGACACCGGCCGAAAGCACCACCACCGCTATCGCCGGCTGCATATACCGATCGAAATGCTTTGAGAAGCTGAAAAGGTACACGGCAAAGGCGAGCGGACAAAAACCTGCGTACCGGATCAACCACAGCCAGTGCTTTTCTTCGGGAACCAGCAGCGCATCCAATATCCCAAAAGCCGCGTAATAGGCCATCGCCAGAAGGATGGCGACCCTCACGTGCCTGAGCGATTTTCGGTAATAGTCTTCCTGAAACGCCTTTTCGACGACCTTTTCAAAGGAAAGGGTGATCACGTTGTGCTGAAAATCCGGAGGCAATGCAAGCGCGGAGGCCATCATGCCATCCCCCTGTCCTTGAGAAAGTGGGCGCTCGCCGGCGTTTCTTCGACCAGTTTCTTTATGACCACGAGGGTCATATCGTCCATTTGTTCCGCTTGGAAAATCGAAACCTCCTCGAAAATCTTGTCCAGAAGCCGGCGTGGGGGTAAGTCCGCATACTGGTTCAAGGACTCTTCGAGCCGAGACTGCCCGAACAGGGCGCCCTCCTGATTCATCGCCTCCGTCACGCCGTCCGTGAACAACACAATGATGTCGCCTTCATCCAACTCGATCTGCCTTTCCGTCAGTTCGGCGGAGATATCGTCCGAAAGACCCAGCCATGTTCCTTCCGTGGGAATCACTTCGGTTCTGTTCAAAGCCGCTCTGTAGAGGATGACATCCTGGTGTTTTCCCGCCATGGTCATGGAGGATCCTTCCAAGCGCAGCGCACTCACGGTCATGTAGTGATCGGAGCCCAACCGTGACACATTCTCCCTGATGACCTTGTTGACCGAATCCAGCACCTGGGAGGGGCGGGCATCGGGGGCCCTTTTGATGACCGAAAGCATGCTCGTCTGGGCCATCATCATCACCAGTCCCGAGTCGAAGCCGTGACCTGACACATCGCCCACCGTCACCCACGCCCGATTCCCATCGATTTCTATAATGTCGTAGTAATCGCCGCCCACCTCCTTAGCCGGAGCCATCTTGGCGACGACTTCGAAACCGTTCATCCTCTTGCCTGTTCCGGGCAAGAGGGACGTTTGCATCCTCTTGGCCAGTTCCACTTCGCTCCACAGAGCATCTCTGGCTTTCTTGAGCTCGGCAAGAAGGAAAAATTCCTGTTTGACCAGCTTTTGTCTCACATAGGTGATGATCACGGCCATGGTGGCTGTAGAGCTGAGGAAGAAAAGGTTGTTGACCAGGATTCTCCCCTCAAAGGGGTGTCCTGCCCATGCATTAAGGCTGACATAAAGAACGATCACAACCACACTGTTGATTCCCGAATGGATCACACCCCAAGGCAGGAGCAGGTTCACCCCAATGATGACCAGGTTGAGTCCGGCATAGTAACTGGAATCAAAGCCGCCCAAATGCACCGTCATCAAGGAGATGGTGCTCCCTACGAAGAGGGTTACCAGGTAGCCGTGGAGGTACGACAACCTGCCGGGTTTCGAAATGCGCAGAAAAAGATATTGACCGATGGCGATAACGGCACAGACCAGCCGGTAGCCTCCAAAAGTCGTTTGGAGGTCTTGAGGAACGGCGAAGTAGTCGAGAATCGAAAAGACAGGGACCAGAACAAAAACCAAAATCACAACTGTTTTCGACCATTCATGAATGATCTTGTTCAGATAGGTCGAAAAATCGCCCGCATCGAAATCGAAATACATCTCAGGACGAAGACTCATGGTTTCCTCGGACAGAGTGTTTTACTTATTTCTTCACATGAAGAAACATCTGGCTCTTCGTATCTTCAAATAAAACCGTTGCCTGCCTCCCGTTTTTATCCGCAACCAGGCGAAGGAACGCCTCTTCGCTCCTGTAATACAAAACCCAGTCCAGCCAGTACTCCATGTAACAGCGACTGGGATTGGAAACATGAAAATTCCCGATCAGCAGGTCACCGTCCTTATCCAGCAGCTGACAGAGTTTCCCCAGAATGCCCGTGGCCACAGGAGGGGTGAGGTAGTCAAAGAGCCCCATGGAATAAATGAAATCGAATTGTCCCCAATTCTCCGCCAAGGTGGAGCCTTTGAGCATGGTGCGAACCGATTCGTTGAGGTAGGTCACATGGATCCGGGTGTTCCACTCCTTCTCCATTTTGGCGATGAGACCGGCCGCTTCATCAAGGGCGGACTGATCCTGGTCCAGGAGAGTGAAGTGGTATTTTTCACACTCCTCAGGGGAGACCAGAATATCTTTCAGTTCACAGGCCGGCCCGCATGCGACCGACAGGATTTTCATCCTTTTGCCGTTTGGGGATCGGTCCGCTTGCGCTTTTCTAAGGGTTTGGGTGATCAACTTTCGCCGGTTGCGCACAGCCTGCGCGGCCGGATGCTCCACGGGGTGCTTGTGCATGAGCTTTGAGAAGGTCGAATCCCCCTCGTAGCGGTTCAGGTAAAGCATTTTCATCATGATATAGTCCCCGGCATACCCTCTGGGCTTCAGGTTGGTCCGGCTCATGAAGGGGGAACACAGGATGACGTTCCAAAGCAATCTCCTGAAAAAGTAGCCGTGACACTCGTGCTCTTCCTGCGTGAATCCGCACACCATGTGCTCGAGCTCAGAGAGCTTTTCATCAAGGAAGCTCATGAATTTTCGGCCTTCCGTCTCAATGATGACTCTCTGGATATGAACCCTGGCCTCCGGCGGCTCTTTGGCGTATTCTCGATCCAGGTCGTCAAAAAAGCTTCGGTAGACATTGAGATCGTATGAGAGATTGGCCGTGTAATCCTTGAAGGACGGCTTGATGTTGGTTTTGTACTCCAGAACCAGAGGGAGGTTGGAAAAGGAGTCCCGCAGGCTGATAAGCTTTCTTTCAGCGAACAGGGCTTCCAAGTTGTAGACATCCGCAAGAAAAGCGAGGCTGGCGTCATAGCCGTCCGTCTGGGAGTTTCTCCTCAGGCGACAGGGGCCCAAATGAAATTCTGTGCCGTTGAACCGAATCTGGAAATTGCAGAACTGTGAGCCGTCATCAAAGCGGTGACCGTTTAAGAAACGGACCAACACGGTATGTTTGGACCCACAGGCGGCCAGGATGGGTATCTTGTCATCCCCTGTGACGAGGTAAGCGTTTGTGTTGTAATCGGCGAGGTTCATCAGCGTGCCATTCCTTTGATTTCCACTCTTTGATCCGTGGTTTCGAATATCCTGAGCGCAGAGAAGTTCACTTCCTGCCATCTCAGGGATTTCTCATACATGACCGTTATCTTGTTTTTGCCCTTCTTGGCCCGTTCCAGCACCTTGATGATCGGCGTGATCGTGGAGGAGTTCATGTACGCCAGTTTGCAGAAGTCGAGAATCACTCTTTTTCCTGCGTCGGTGCTTCTCTTGATGATGTCGAGAAGAATCGGGCTGATGAATTTGCCGGGCTCCCGATCGATACTCTTGCCGGACCATGTGAGCTTGATGGAGTCCTCGTTTTCCGTCACCTTGATCTCCAGGGAATTGTTGGTAAATGTTCTTGCGTCTCCCATAATTACCTCCAGAGCCCTTTTTCGATACCCGCTATGGCGGATACGTTCAGTGCATTGTCTTCCGCTACAAAGAAGTCAATGATGGACTTCCCTTCATAGGCGATTCTCACCAGACCCAGCCCGCTCTCACTGTCCGTGATCGGACGCCGTGCCACCTCTTTGAGCTTCTCGAGGTAAGCTTGGAACGGATCTTGAAATCCCCTGATCCACTGAATCGTCTTATCGAGTCGCCGAAGGTGTGGCGCTGCGCTTGGACTGGTGGGATGGGTGACTTCAACGATGACGTTTTTTTCAACAATGTTGAGGTTAAAGGTGAGTCCGTTCTCCGGGTCTTCAAAGCACCCGTATTTCATCCCGTTTTCCACCAGTTCGCTGCTGACCATCGTGACCGCATCAATGAGCTCTTTTGAAAGCCCCTGATTTTTCAGAAAAGCGCGAGTTCTTCTTCTCACCGTCTCTATCTGGTCCCAATGCGGGCCGAGGGTCATATCGATCGCCTTTCTTGAAACCGTCCCACCGGGGCCTGCTTTACCCTGAGGAGTCGGACCTTCTCGATCATCGAACTTTCCGGCGCCTTTTGAGCTTCTCCTCGTTCTGGCGCAGGATCGTTCTTTACAATTCCCTTCATCAACCTTTTGATAGACGCCCATCAAGGCCTCCTCTTCCTAGTCTCATACCAGCGGACACTCTCCGCCGGGCGTGGAGATGAGACGAAAAGTGTTTTCTTGCTCCTTGCGGCCACAGAAACAGGCAAAGCCCGTCAAGCGGCATGAGCAGCCCCAAACCGGCATCGTGTCTGGGTGTAGTTCATTTACTTGCTTTTGTAATACAACATGGTAAAATCGTGACCTCATATCCTCTCGTCCCTCTTGCCCCCTTCAGCTACATCAGGTAAGGAGCCAGCCTCTGAATGTTCTTCTCGTTCGGGTCGCTGAAGTTGGCCCCGACCTGGATCTCTTCTCCTGTGTCCCGCATGTGGCGGGCAACGCAATTGAAACAAACCTCTTTCCGGCTTTGGGGCACCTGAAAGCACACCCTGAAGTGAGGCAACTCCCCTTTGGAGGTGAATCTGATTTCACTCCCTTTGGCGTAAGTCACCAGGACCCCGCCTCTTGAAATATCCAGGATGACCGCCGGATGGGTCTCCGCCCTTGATCCTACGCCAAGAATCGTCGTGGCGGGCAGGGTGATCTTTTTTCTGGGGAACCGGCGGCGCTCTCCACCCAATTCCGAACCCAGGACAAGCCCCTCCTTTTGGAGGAAGTCTGTGATCACCTTGTCCAAGAGAGAGGCCACGGTGCGCCTCTCCTTTTTTGCGGCCCTTCTGAGCGCTTCCCGTATTTTGCTGCTCATTCGCATACTATAAACGGCATCTTTTTCCACTGCGAAAACGTCCTTCCCTAAAACAACTTTCATCATGCGGTCACCCTGCCAAGGCAACCCGCCCGGGCCCCCTCACCTGAGAGCCGTTGTTTTCAATCACCCCCTCGCACGGCCTTCACTGACTCGTGACTTGGAGATGATGGCATTGTAATACAATCGATATACGTTGAATCACTCCAACAGCAAACCTCATGCCAAACAGGCTCGACCAGGAAATTGCACGCCATTTCAAGGCATTGGGATATGCCCGGTTTTTGCGCCTCCTTCCTGTGAGAAGTTTCTTGCCACCTCTCTGTGTAGCGGGATTCCACATTTTGGCAAGTTCTTACACAGTTCTGCTTGGAAGCGTCATCGGACTGGGGTCTTTTTGGAGGGATCTTTTTCTTTCGAACTTTCAAAGAAGGCTCGACTCGATAAAATCGAGGTTGAGCTTCTTCAGGGTCCTGAACGCTGAACACTCAAAATGCCCATGGTCAGACAATCAGGATGTACGAATCTTCAATGCCGACACCCGGCCCATAAGACTACCGGGAAAGGGAGAGGGGGTTGAACCGGGTTTCATGATCATACACATCCACGCCTTCCTTTTTCTTCAAGAAGCCCACCACGGCATAGGTCACCGGCGTCAGCGCGGCTTCGTAAAGGGTTTTTGCCAGCCATTGGGTGAGCACGGCGACGGCAAGCCCTCGGAAAGGAATGGTTCCAGCAAAGGCAAGGGTGATGAAAAGAGCTGAATCCAGACCCTGCCCGACCACGGTCGATCCGATGGTGCGAAGCCACAGCCACCGCCCCCCGGTTGCGATCTTCATCTTCGCCAGCACATAGGCATTGGCGAATTCACCGACAAGATAAGCCATGAAGGATGCGCCGAGCAGCCGAGGCGTGTATCCCAGGATGCGTTCGTAAGCAACCTGACCGTCCCAGAAAACCGCGGCCGGAAGGATCTGGCCGACCCAGATGAAGAGGACGACCATAAAATTGCAGAAAAACCCCAGCCAGATCACCTTTCGGGCCAAGCTGTAACCGTAAACCTCGGTAAGCACATCGCCAATAATATAGCTGATAGGAAAAACCAATATCGCCGCAGGAAGGATCAACCCGAACACCTCGATGAGCTTAACGGCCGTAATGTTGGCCGTGATCAGGCAGGTGACGAAAACCGCCACAACCAGCACAAACCAGCCGGAATAGCTTTCCTCTCTCAGGTTGCCTCTAAAGGGATTCATGAGAGCTCCTATATCACAATAATCCAAAAAAGAGTGCCTATCATGATGGACGTCTTTATAAGAAGCAGATCAAGGTCCACGGTGAACACCCTCGCCGTATTTCTTCCTGTCATCGTGTGCCGTGTTCCTTGCGCCTTCGGCCCTATTCAGAACGCCATAGAAGACCGCAACCGCCCCAAGGTAAAGGACAGAGGCCGTCACCGTGGTCCACTGAAAGCCGATGCCGATGCTCAAGAGTTTTCCCATCACGGCGCCGAGGACCGATGCGCACCCGTTGACCCCCCATGCCCATGGCACAAGGGTTGGAGAATGCTTGGCCGTCACCCGGAGACCGGCAGGAAAAGGCCATCCCAGGAAGAAGGCAAGAAAACCGCTCAGACCGATCGCAACAACGACCCTTGCCCAGAGAGGCCAGATCATGGCTGCTGCAAAGAGCCTTTCCCCCAGTAGCGCCATGGACCCCACCCAAAAAAAGATGCCGGCCGCCGCCACCCAGAGAAAGCCCTTCCAGCGTGCCTGAAGCCTCCCCACACTCAAGCTGCCCCATCCGGCAAACACCAGAACCGAACTCAGCACCAAGGCCGCGGAGTAAACAGGATGAGCCAGGAGCAAGGTGAATTTCGGGAGAAGCGCCATCTCGATGACCATGAAAGCAAAGCCGACCAAACCGAAGTACAACAGGGTCCCCGGCGTCCTACCCGGCCGAGTCTTGCCTTTTTCGGCAGGAGCACCGACCCGCCTCAAGAACAGGAGGGGCAGAAGAATGAAGACCCCGCTTGCAACGATTGCCTGGACCAGCGTGGCCACGATAAAAACATACCCCAACTCAATCAGCGGGAGCGACGCCGCTCTCAGGTGGCGAAACAGCAGTAGCGCCTTGTCCCATCGAAAAAAATGAGAAAAATAGGGTCGGTCGTCCGTGGTTGGAGAGACATTGAACACATAGGCATCCAGAAAATCCGGCGCGTTTTCACTGCACAGGGCGCTTGATCCGATAAAGTAGTAGGGCTTCTTCAGGCGGTCGAAGCGATTTGCCCGCTCTTCCTTCATCCCTGCATGGTAGGCCATGTCGAAACTGCGGCGATCGCAAAAGCGGGCGGCTGAAGCGATCTCCTCCTCGGTGAAGGGAGATCTTGAAATAAGAATGGTCGAGGTCTTCCAGCTCCGGATAAAAAGAAGATGTCTCTCAGGGGTCGAGGTTGAAAAGGTCTTTTTTAAAGCCTCCAGGGCCGTGGCCACGACCCTGAGGGAATCCCTGGGAGGAAGTTTGAGCCAGCGGGTCACCGCCACCATGCCGGAGTCAGAAAGCCTTGAAAGATAGAGGCCGAAGGCTTCTACGGTATAGAGATAGCTTTCCTCAGCAGAAGCCAGGCCGCCGGCCGAGAGTCCGAAGGAATCCAGCAAAGAGAGCTGAATCAAGTCGAATGATTCATCCGTGGAATGGACAAACTGGCGGGCCTCTCTGATCTTGAGCCTTATTTCAGGCCTTGCGTATAGGTTGCCGGTGAAAGATGCGAAAGGGCCCTTGAGCAGATCCGCCACCTGAGGGTTGGCCTCCAGGGCCACGATCTCCGCCGCACCTCGCCCCAGGGCCAAGAGCGCATCCGTGCCTCCTCCGGACCCCAACACGAGGACCTTTTGCGGATGCCTGACGTGATAGGGAAGGGCCATGGTCGTGTAGTCCAGGTGTCGGAGTTCTTGCCTGTCGCCCGTGAATCGCGTCAGGGGGCCGAGGGATTCGGCGTCCAGGAAGACCATTTTCTGGGCCGGAATTCCTGCATCCTTGCTCTCCTCGTCCAGGGTGAAAGCAAGGCTCAACCCGGGCACCTCTCTGATCGCCGAGCTTCCCACCACTTGGACCATGCCCTGGGGACCCACCCGTTTTGCTTCCACCGCGGCATCCGGAAGCGACAGGGCCATGGGAAGTCCCTTGGTGTGATGGATCTGGGGAACAGGAGGCAAGACTCTGTAAGACAAGACGACAAGGCTCGCGGCCGTGAGAAGGAAACAGAGTCCTTTCAGGACGCCGCAGATCCGAAGACAAAGCCCGCTTGCCCCAAGAAGAACAAGGCCGCCCAAGAACGGCAGAAGCATCCCTGGAGGACCCAGGTAAAGAGCCGGGACGATCAACAAGGCGCCGCATCCGGCTCCCAAGAGATCCGCGGCATACATCCGATGGGCCGCCTCCCTTGCGCCGGTGAGGATGATCCCGATAATGGCCCCTGCAAAAAGAAAGGGAATCCCCATGAAGAGATAGGTGAGGAACATTCTTATCCACGCCTTTTTTTGCCAGATGAGCTGAAGGGGGTCCAGGCCCGTTTGCTGAGAACAACTGAAGCTCAGAGAAAAGGACAAGGCCGTCAGGAGGGCGAGAACCAGGAGCCACTGATCACGCTTTCTCTCTATGGGTTTAAGGAGCAGGAACAGGAGCGCGCCTGAAGCGCCGAATCCCAGAAGGGCAAGGCTGATGACCATGTAGGCGAAATGATGCCACCATCCGATGGACAAAAGGCGCATGAGCAGGATTTCATAGGCGAGGACCGAAAAAGACGTGGAAAACATCAGAAGATAATGGGCCCGTTTCATGAACACCCCATGTTATTTCACCGCTGCACAAGGGGAACAAAACGAACGGGAATGGTCTTTTTCATGGTGATGGGACCTTCCAGGGACTTCTCCACCATCGTCAGGTACTGGACCGTGTACTGACCTCCCACAGGGATACACATCTTGCCTCCCGGCTTGAGTTGACGGAGCAAGGGAGGAGGAACCAGGGTGGCTGCGCAGGTCACGATGATTCGATCAAAGGGCCCTTTCTCTTCCCAGCCGAAATACCCGTCACCGATCCTCACCTCGACATTCCGATACCCCAGGCGTTTCAGGCGATCGGCGGCTTCATGGCCGAGAGGCTCTACGATTTCAATGGAGTAAACCCGGTCAACCAACCCGCTAAGGACCGCAGCCTGATATCCTGACCCGGTTCCCACTTCCAGAACGCGATGCTCCGGGTCGACCTCGAGCATCTCCGTCATCAGAGCGACGATATAGGGCTGCGAGATGGTCTGGCCGAAGCCGATGGGAAGGGGATGATCCCCGTAGGCTCGGGAAACATGTTCGGCTTTGACAAAGAGATGGCGGGGAACGGCGCCCATGGCGGAAAGGACTCGATCGTCTTTCACCGGGTCTCGAAATCCGGGAGGTTGTGCGATCTGCTGTCGCACCATTTTTTCCCGGGAAAGGCGAAACCTTAGGTCCCCTTGATCGCCGGCCCATGGCACGTCCGGCACGCCGAAAAGAAGGCAGACTATTCCCAGGATGATGGGGAATCCCGACGTGCGTGTCATCGCCTCTCCTAAAGGCATATTTCCCTAATTCGTATCAGTTTAGCTGTTTTAAAAAGCTCTGAGGATTATGGCTCTCTTTCTTGAGCGACTGGTGGGAAGGCGCCGTCTTTTCACGGTTTATCTACGGGGGAAACCCCTGGCCCCGAGCGAATGTGAGGGGAACAGCGGGAGGGGGCAAGATTTATCCGCCTCTGGCGGACTCCCCCGTAGATAAACCTTAGAAAAGACCAGCCTGGGAGCCTTGGAGCAAAAGAAAGAGAGCCATGATCCTCATCATCCTTTCATAGAGCTAAAGTGATACCCTAATTCAAATATTGTGCTGACAACACGCCTGCGTGTCAACTCTTGCTCTTGTTTTTTGGACTTCCTTCCTCTATTGTTAAACGGGTGCCCTGGTCAGAGAAAAGAGTCTCACCCAAAGGCGCCAAGGGGTTCTTGGTTTGAAAAACCTCAAGAAAGCTCTTCTTTTCCGTGCTTGCCGTCTTTGCGAGAGACAACCAAAAATCCGCCGGGGTGTTTTCCAGGAGTGACCGGAAATGATTCCTTCCACGGATCAGTGCTTTGCATTGATGACAGAGTATCGGATGCTGGACAACATCAAGGCTCACTCTATCATCGTCGAAAAGGTGGCTTCCCTTTTGGCTCGCGGCCTCCGGCAGGCGGGACAGAAGGTTGCGCTTGAAAAAGTATCGGCAGGCGCCCTGTTGCACGACATCGCCAAGACCGAATGCCTTCGCACCAAAGAGGATCATGCAAAGAGGGGAAAGCAAATCTGCCTGGAGCATCAACTCGATGAAATTGCCGACATTGTGGCCGAACACATCGTCCTTTTGGACTTTGATTCCAATCACGGGGTCCGTGAAAAAGAAATTGTCTACTATGCGGATAAGCGAGTGAACCACGATGCCGTCGTCAGTCTTGATGATAGACTCGAATACCTTTTGGATCACTACGGTAGAAACGAGAAATCCCTCTGCGATTTGATTCGAAAAAACTTCAGCCTGTGTAGAGACGTGGAGAGAAAGCTCTTCTGCATGCTCTCTTTTCGCCCTGAAGACATTGCTTTTATGATTGGCCGACGTAATGTGAAGGGTTAAAGATTCGGTAACACTTTAGCCTTTTGAAATCCAAGATTGCACCTCTGGGCATGGGGGTCTCTCTCAAAACAGCAAAACGAAGGGTATGCGGGAAGACTCTCCAAGAATGGGGTAGCAAAGGCGGGCGGCGAGGCTTCACAGGCACTTCGAGGGTTGAGTGTGCATGGTCATGC
>Ga0209164_1001428_pt1 | contig 31107 bp, 25 predicted proteins | sample MTBNYHSulfiMetaG_FD_187458 | JGI IMG/M metagenome (GOLD analysis project Ga0209164, IMG submission 187458) | Enrichment culture microbial communities from rom New York Harbor, USA that are MTBE-degrading - MTBE-NYH (New York Harbor Sulfidogenic)... | ecosystem: Environmental > Aquatic > Marine >... | reverse complement strand
TGGCCGTCGAAGTGCCCAAGAAGCTGTCCAAGCGCCAAAGGGAGCTGCTCGAAGAGCTCGGAGAGTCGCTCGGTGACCCGGAGAGCCGCTCTCCGCTCCAGAAGCTCAAGGACTGGCTGACCGGCTGATGTCGCTGCACCGCTTCTTCCTTACCGAGCCGCTTGCCGGCTCCGACGGCGCCAGTGCGCTGCCGCTGAGCGATGCCGACCGGCACCACCTGGCCAACGCTCTTCGGATCGAAGCGGGCGACGAGATCGTGGTCGTCGAGCCGGACCGCACTGCGTGGCGCGTGGAGCTCACCGCTGTTGGCCCCGAGCACGTGACCGGTGCGCCTGTCGAGCGAATCGCTCCAGCGTGGGAGCCGCACGTCACGCTCGTGCAAGGCGTGATGAAAGGCGCACGCATGGACACGCTGGTGGAGAAAGCGGTCGAGATCGGCGTCGAAGCCATCGTGCCTGTCGTTACCGAGCGCTGCGTGGTGCGCCTCGAGCCTGCCAAGCGCCTGGAACGGGGCGAGCGTTGGCGGCGCGTCGCTCACGCGGCCGCCAAGCAGTCACAGCGAGCGTTCGTGCCGCCGGTATCTGACCCGGACGATCTAGACGCGGTCGCAGGCGAGTTCGGCGACTACGGCGTCGTGCTCGTGTTGTGGGAGGAGTCCTCGGCAGATGGTATCGGCGCCCAGCTGGATGCGGCCGGTGCCCGAGCCGACTCGCGTGTCGCGATCGTCATCGGCCCTGAGGGCGGACTGTCCGACGTCGAAGTCGCGATGCTCGAGCGCAACGGGGCGCGCGTTACATCGCTCGGAAAAAACATCTTGAGATCTGAAACAGCCGGTATCGTAGCGTCCGCGTTGTGCGTTTACGAATTGAGCGGACTCGGAGGCCGGCCGCGTGGCTGAGTCGTTCGCCAGCTCCTCCACCCAGGCCGGTCAAACGGACCGGCCTCCGACCGCACGCTCACCCCGGGAAGCCCCAAGCGGGCTTCCTGTCGCGTTTCGAACCCTTGGCTGCAAGGTCAACCAGGTGGAGTCCGAAGCCATCGGAGTCGAGCTGTTGGGCGCCGGCTGCCGCGTGGTTGACGAGCGCGAGGCTGCGGTCGTTGTGGTCAACACCTGCACCGTCACCGCCGAGGCCGACCACAAGGCTCGCAAGGCGATCCGGCATGCGGCGCGGCTGCCGCAGCGTCCAGTGGTCGTGGTGACCGGCTGCCTGGCGGCCCTCGAGCGCGAAGCGGTCGAGGCGCTCGGCGAGCGCGTGGTCGTCGAGGCCGACAAGGAAGCGGTCGCCGCGCGAGTGGCGGCCGCGCTGGGGCCAGAAACGCGACCCGCGCCCTCGACCCGCACCGGCCCGCCGTTCCACGCTCGCGCGATGCTGAAGGTCGAGGACGGCTGCGACGCCTTCTGCGCGTACTGCATCGTGCCGCACGCTCGCGGCGGTCCGCGGTCGGTGCCGCTGCCCGATGTGGTGGCCGAAGCGGAGCGCCTCGTCGAGGCGGGCGTGAATGAGATCGTGCTCACCGGCATCAACCTCGGGCGGTACGACTCCGACGGTACTGACCTTCCGGGCCTTGTCAGCGTGGTGGCGCACACCGGTGTACGCCGGCTACGCCTGTCAAGCATCGAGCCGCAGGACCTCACCGCCGAGCTGCTCGACGTGCTCGCGCGCACCCCTGCGACCTGCCCGCACCTGCATGTGCCCCTGCAGTCCGGCAGCGACGCGGTGCTCGCCCGCATGTGCCGGACCTACGACATGCCCGAGTACGAGTCGCGAATCGCGGCGTTGCGCCACGCGCTCCCTGAGGTCGCGATCAGCACCGATGTCATGGCGGGGTTCCCCTGCGAGACTGCCGACGAGGCTGCGGCGACGTACGAGGCGTGCGAGCGCATAGCCTTTGCGCGGTTGCACGTGTTCCGCTACTCTGCACGCCCGGGCACGCCGGCGGCCGACATGCCCGATCAGGTACCTGCCGAGGAGCGCGCAAGGCGTGCCGCACGGCTGCGGGGGCTGGACCAGCGGATGCGGGCCCAGCATGTCGAGCGGCGTATCGGCCGGCGTGCAAGCCTTCTGGTCGAACGTGTCGAGACGAGGCCCGACGGCCTGTACGCGACCGGGACCACCGAAGACTACCTCAAGGTCGGTTGCGCGTGTGACGAAGCGCGGATAGGGCAGGTCATCGAGGTCCGCCTTGGCGGTGCCGAGAACGGCACGGTGTGTGCAACGCGGCTGTGAGGTGCGGGGAAAAGTGCACCGCGTGGTAGAATTCGACCAGGTGCGGGCAGTGAACGGGATGCATGTCCTACCCGCGAATGCCGGTGTGCGTGCCGGCGATAGACGAAGGTGTGCGATACGTGGAACCGACCCAGATTCGTCTGGTCGTCCCTCCCGAACTGAACATGATCGACCTACTGGGGCAGGGCGACGCGCTGCTGCGCTTGATCGAGGACGAGTTCGAGTCCGAGATCTCGGTCAGAGGCAATCAGATCACCATCAACGGCCAGCCGAGCGAGAGCCAGGCCGTGTCTTCGCTGTTCACTGAGATGATTGGGCTCATCGAGAAGGGCGAACACCTCACGCCGGACTCGCTGGAGCGCTCGATCGAACTGCTTCGCGGCGGGGAGTGTACGCCCACCGCGCTGCACTCCGACGTCATCCTCACGCATCGCGGTAAGTCCATCCGGCCCAAGACCGCGGGGCAGAAGCGCTACGTGGACGCCATTCGTGAGCACACCGTGACCTTTGGCATCGGGCCGGCGGGTACCGGCAAGACGTATCTGGCGATGGCCATGGCGGTAGCCGCGCTCAAGCGCAAGGAGATCGGTCGCATCATACTCACCCGCCCGGCCGTCGAGGCGGGCGAGTCGCTGGGCTACCTACCCGGCACGCTGTTCGAGAAGGTCGACCCGTATCTTCGGCCGCTCTACGACGCGCTGTTCGACATGATGGAAGCCGAGAAATCACAGCAGCTCATGGACCGCGGCGTGATCGAGGTCGCCCCGCTCGCGTTCATGCGCGGACGCACGCTCAACGACAGCTTCATCATCCTGGACGAGGCGCAGAACACGAGTCCTGAGCAGATGAAGATGTTCCTCACGCGCCTCGGGTTCGGCAGCAAGGCCGTCGTGACCGGCGACATCACGCAGATCGATTTGCCCAAGGGCCAGTCCGGCTTGCGCCAGGTCCGCGACATCTTGGCCGGTGTCGAGGGGCTCACGTTCCTGGAGCTCGATGCGCGCGATGTCGTGCGGCACAAGCTCGTACAGCGCATCGTGAACGCCTACCACGTATACGAGGAATTGAAGGTCGAGCGTAGCGATGGCTAGTCTGCTCGACACACTCTCGCGGATGCTGCCGAAGGGCGGTCCGCTGAGAACGCCCGGCGTGCAGCGAGCCCTGCTGGCGCTGGCGGTAATACTCGTGTGCACGGGTCCGCTGGTCGTACAAGCACCGCCCATCGGCCTGACGGAAGGCGCTCCCGCGCCCCGGACTTTCCGCGCGAACCGCACGGTGCAGTTCGTCGACGAGAGGGCGACCGAGGCCGCGCGGCGCGAGGCGGCCGACTCGGTCGAGCCCGTCTACGTGTTCGACCAGAGCGCGCTCACTGAAGCGCGCGGCGACGTCACGTCGTTCTTCGACTCTGCGCTCGCGGCCAAGGTGGAGTCTGACGAAGAGACGCAGGTCGTCGCGACCCTGCGCGAGGACTTCCCCGATTTGGACCAGGAATGGCTCGAGACGGCGGCGGGAGTCAGCGAGGACGGGTTGCGGCAGGCTAGACGCTCGGCCGAACAGCTGGCCACCACCATACTCACCGCACGCTTCTCTGCCGAGGAGATGCCGGCGGCGGTAGACCGGATGCGAGAGAGCGCGAGCTCTCTGCCCTACGCAGGACGGGTGCGCGACATGATCGCGGGAGTCGTTGAGAGCGCAATGCGGGCGACCCTCGTGCTCGACCCGGCTGCGACCGAGGCGGCGCGCGAAGCGGCTGCTGAGTCGGTCGAGCCCCTGGTGATCGTGAAGCAGGCCGGGGAGAACATCGTGCAGCGGGGCGAGATCGTCACCTTCGAGCACGTCGAGATCATCAGGCGGCTCGGCTTGCTCGAGCAAGGCGGCTCTCTCGGCTCGTTGACCGCACTCGTGGCCTTGTTGGCCTTCACGGTCGCAAGCGCGGGGGGATACGTGCGCCAGTTCGACCGCGCGGTGTGGGACAGACTGCGAGATCTCGTGATTCTGTCGTCGCTGTTCATCGGCATGGTATGGAGCACTCGTATCGTTCTGTGGTTCGTGCCGGAAGTCTCCCTGTACCTGCTGCCCGTGCCGCTTGCCGCGATGCTTGCGACCCTGCTGATCAGCGCCCGGGAGGGCATGCTGATGGCGATCCTCACCACGCTCGCGGGGGTATTGCTCGGGTTCTCCGGTGGCGCGGCAGTCGTCGCGATGCTGGTGTGGAGCCTTGCGGCGGTCACAGCGATGGACTTCATGACGGACCGACGCGCGCTGTTCTATGTCGGCGCGTTCTTGGTGACCGCGGGTGCTGTCGTGGGTTTCATAGCCACGCTCGCATCGGGGTCCGGTCTCGACGAGGCTGCCCTCGCGGCTGCGTGGGGTGCGACCGGTGGCATACTCTCGGCCGTCCTGGGCTACGGGCTGCTGCCGTTCTTTGAGCACCTCTTCGGCGTGACGACGGACATCCGCCTGCTCGAGCTGGGCAATCCTGCGTCGCGCGCGCTGCGGGACCTGATGGTCAACGCGCCGGGCACGTACAGCCACTCGGTGATGGCGGGCAATCTGGCCGAGGCAGCAGCCGAGGCGATCGGCGCGAACCCGCTGCTCGCACGCGTGGGCGCCTACTACCACGACATCGGCAAGATCAAGCGGCCCGGCTTCTTCGTGGAGAACCAAGCGGGGTCTGAGAACCCCCACGACCACACCACGCCGACGCTTTCCGCGCTCATCATCACCTCACACGTCCGCGAAGGTCTGGAGCTGGCTGCCAAGTACAAGCTGCCCAAGGAGATCACCGATATCATTCGCCAGCACCACGGGACCTCGCTCGTGCAGTACTTCTACCAGAAGGCTGCCGAGGGCGGGAGCGGCCCGGTCTACGAGGCGGACTTCCGCTACGACGGGGAGCGCCCGCAGTCCCGCGAAGCAGCTCTGGTGATGCTTGCCGACTCGGCCGAGGCCGCCGTGCGGACGATCAAGAAGCCCACATTGCCTCGCATCGAAGCGGTCGTACGCAGGATCGTCGACGACAAGGTCGCGGACCACCAACTCGACGACTCCGACCTCACGCTTGCAGACATCGACCGCACGGTGAAGGTCTACGCCAAGATGCTCGCGAGCATCTACCATCCGCGGATCGAGTATCCCGAGGCGCAACCGAGGAGGGTGGAGCATGCACATCAGCATCACCAGTCATCGTGATCCCGAGCCGTTGGACGTGACCGCATTCGAGCGGCTCGCGCTGTTCGTTCTGGAGCGGGAGGACGTGCCGGACGGGGTTGAGCTGTCCATCGCCGTGGTCGATGAAGCCGAGATGGCTGAACTGAACAACACGTACCGCGGGGTCGAAGGCCCTACCGACGTGCTCTCCTTCGGCTGCGACGACCCGTGCCCCGTGGAGAGCGACGAACCCATCACGATCGGCGACGTGGTCGTTGCGCCTGAAGTCGCAGAACGCCAAGCGGCCGATCTCGGACACACGGTCGAAGAGGAGCTCAACCTGTTGCTGGTGCACGGCATCCTGCACTTGCTCGGCTACTCGCACGATTCAGACGAGGAAGCGGCTGCCATGCAGCAGCGCGAGGCGGCCTTGCTCGACGCCTACGCGGACGCGTTCTGAGTCCGCGGGTCGGGGGCACGCGGTGAGAAGCCGGTCGCTGCTGTGGAGCTTCAACTACGCGATCCAAGGGATCGTGTACACCTTGCGCACGCAGCGCAATATGCGGCTGCACGTCCTGGCCGCTACCGTCGTGTTCGTGGCGGCCCTGATGTTCGGTGTCAGCCGTCTCGAGATGATCGCCCTGCTCTTCGTGATCTCACTGGTGCTGGTGGCCGAGCTCGCCAACACCGCCGTGGAAGCCACGGTAGATGTCGCTGTCGACCGGTTCGACCCGATGGCCAAGGTGGCAAAAGACGTGGCTGCCGGAGCGGTGCTGGTAGCATCCCTGAACGCTATCGCAGTCGGTTACCTGGTCTTCTACACGCGTCTGGTGTCGATGGCCGAAAGCGGGTTGCGCTTGGTGCGACAAACGACCCCAACTCTCACGGTGATCGCCGTGGCGCTCACTGGCTTGATGGTCCTCGCCATCAAAGCGGCCAACCGGGAAGGAAGCTTCCTGCGGGGCGGGTGGCCCAGTGGACACACCGCTATCGCGGTCGCAGCTGCGACCGCGATAGCGTACGCGAGCAACAGCGCCAAGCTCGCCGTGCTCGCGCTGTTCATCGCCGCGCTCGTGGCGCAAAGCCGGGTGGAGACCGACGCGCACACGATTCCACAGGTCGTCTTCGGCGGGCTACTTGGCTTTCTCATCACGACAGCGGTCTTTCAAGTATTCTTTGCGTGACCACAGCAACAGCCGATGGAAGGTAGCACTGGAGCCCCATGAATGTCCTTATTGCGATAGCCGTCATCCTTGTGGCCACCGCGCTTGCGGCGGTCATGTCGGCTGCTGAGGCAGCAACTGCGCTGCTCTCTCCGTCGCGTGTGCATAGGCTCGTAGAATCCGAGCAGAAGGGCGCCGCTTCCTTGGCGAACTTGACCGAGCGCGCGTACCGCTTCCGTTCCTCGGCTGCTCTGACGTCGGCCATCGCGTATGCGACGGCTTCGAGTGCGGTGATGTGGGCGGTGTTGGTCGAGACCGACGGAGTCGTTGCGTGGCTTGCGGCCTTGATCGGCGCGGGACTCGGTGTCGCAGTAGTGTTCAGTCTTGGGCATGCGCTGCCCAGGACGCTGGGCGTCAGGAATCCCGAGGACGTGGCGCTCGCGTTCGCCAGTTGGGCATATGTGGTGACGCGCGTGCTGTACCCGTTGGCCAAGACCCTGGGGGCGCTGTGGTCGTGGCTGATGGGGCTTGCCGTGGGAGAACGCGCGGCGTCCGCGTGGGTCACCGAAGACGAGTACCGTGCGGGCACCCCCGATGATGAGGAGACCGCGCGGGAGGAGACCGAAGAGGCGCTGATCGAGGCGGTCTCCGACTTGGCGGACAAGGTCGTGCGCGAAGTCATGGTCCCGCGCACCGACATAACGTGCCTTGAAGACGACGCCACGGCGCTCGAGGCCGTGGGGATCATAGAGACCGCGGGCTACAGCCGCTTGCCGGTCTACCACGAAACGCTCGACGACATCCGTGGCGTCTTGTACGCAAAAGATCTGCTTGCGGCGTACGCTCGCGACGACTCGGTGGTGCCGGCAAAGCTCGTGCGCAAGCCGTTCTTCGTGCCGGAGACCAAGCCGGTGCAAGAGCTGCTCATGGAAATGCGCTCGCGCACACATATCGCCATAGTCGCCGACGAGTATGGTGGTACAGCCGGGCTTGTGACCATCGAGGACCTCTTGGAGGAGATAGTCGGGGAGATCTTCGACGAGTTCGACGCAGCGGTGCAACTCGTTGTGGAGCTGGAAGACGGCAGGTACCAAGTGGACGCCCGCCTTCCGGTCGACGACCTGAACGAGCTGTTCGGCACCGCCATCGAGATGGATGCCGATACGGCCGGCGGTGTGGTCACAGAGGTTGCGGGACGCATCCCTGAGACTGGGGACGCGGTGGAGGTCGAAGGCTTGCGACTGATCGTCGCGGAGCTTGAGGGAACACGGATCCGTCAGCTCGTGGTAGAGCCGGCGCACAATCACGACACTGGGAGTGACGATGCATAGACTCACGCAGCCCGACTTGGCCCTGCTCGCATTCGCCCGCGAGATACAGGAGAAGGCGTATGCGCCGTACTCCGGGTTCCGCGTCGGCGCGGCGGTGTACGCGGGCGGCGAGATCTTTCAAGGCGTCAACGTTGAGAACGCCGCCTACGGAGCGACCTTGTGCGCGGAGAGGGGTGCGCTGGCCGCCGCAGTCGCGGCGGGACATCGCGAGGTCGACGCGATCGCGGTCGTGGGCGACTCCGAGGCACCGACGGTGCCGTGCGGTTGCTGCCGTCAAGCGCTTGCGGAATTCAACCCCCAGATGCGGGTCATCATGGGCGGGCGCACCGACGAGGTGCAGGTCATGAGTCTGGAGGAGCTGCTTCCTGAGGCCTTCGTGCGCGGTTATCTCGACCAAGACGTCGATCACTAGCACCATGGCGGGGCGTGGGGAGACTCCCGATGACGTGAGAAGCGGGTTCGCGGTACTCGTTGGGCGCCCGAACACCGGCAAGTCCACGCTGGTCAACGCTGTGGTTGGCACCAAGGTCGCGATCACCTCGGACACCCCTCAGACCACGCGCCACCGGCTGCGCGCGGTCGTGGACCGCGATGAGGCCCAGATCGTGCTGGTGGACACCCCCGGGCTGCACAAGCCGCACGACGCGCTCGGTGAGGAGCTGAACCGGACGGCGCTGCTCGCGCTAAGCGACGTGGACGTCGCGTGCCTCACGGTCGATGCGTCCCAGCCAGTCGGCCGAGGAGACGAGTGGGTCGCGCGACACGTCGCCGCCGCGCGCGCCAAGCGCGTCTTGGTCGTCACGAAAGCGGACTTGGTCGGCCCGGAGGTGGTCCAGGCGCAGATCGACGCAGCGTCACGCCTTGCCGAGTTCGACGACGTGGTCGTGGTGTCCGCGCTTGAGGACTTCAACATCGAGGGCTTCGTGCAAACGGTCGTGCGGCTGTTGCCGACCGGCCCTCGCTACTTCCCGCGAGACATGCCCACAGACCAGCCGCTCGAGGTGATGATCGCCGAATTCATTCGTGAGAAGGCGTTGCGCAAGACGCGCGACGAGGTGCCGCACGCGATCGGTGTGGTGGTCGACGACCTGTACCACGACGAGCGCAAAGACCTCACGACGGTCATGGCGGTGCTCTACGTCGAGCGCGACTCGCAGAAGGGCATACTAATCGGTAAGGGCGGCGAGATGATCGGCGCCATCGGTTCCGAGGCACGTGCGGACCTAGAACGGCTGTTGGGCGTGCACGTGTTCTTGGACTTGGTCGTCAAGGTCAAGCGCGACTGGCGCAAAGACGCCGCCCAGATCCGCCGGTTCGGTTACGGGGAGGGACTGTAGAGTCATGGATACCGAGACCCTCGCACGCCATATCGACCAGACGCTGCTCAAGCCCACGTCGGGCCTGAGCGAGGCCGCTGAATGGCTCGAGACGAGTGCCGGCAACGGATTCGCCACCGTGTGCGTGTCACCTTTCCTGGTGCCCCTTGCAGCGCAGCGGCTCGCCGGGTCGAGCACGGCGGTGTGCTCTGTGTGCGGTTTCCCGCTGGGCTACCAGAACACCGAGACAAAGGCCGAGGAGGCCGCTCGCCTCGTCCAGCTCGGTTGCGCCGAGGTCGACATGGTGGTCAACATCGCTGAGTTGCTCGAAGGTGAGCATGACTTCGTACGCGACGACATCCGTGCGGTCGTAGACGCTGTCGCCCACGCATCGGGCGGCCAGGCAATCGTGAAAGTGATTCTGGAGACCGGTTACCTGAGCGAGGAGCAGATCGCGAAGGGCAGCCGGTTGGTGGTGGAGGCGGGCGCTCACTTCGTGAAGACCTCCACCGGATTCGGCCCGCGCGGGGCGAGCATTCGCGACGTGGAGATCATCCGTGCCGAGGTCGGCGAGAGCGCAGGGATCAAGGCGGCAGGCGGCATACGGGACCTGGAGACGGCGCTTGAGATGATCGAGGCGGGGGCAACGCGTTTGGGCACCTCGTCGGGCATCGAGATCGTCGAGGCGCTCGCTCACCGAGGGTAAGGTCGCGGATGCCGGCGTATCGGGTTCGTGTCATCGTGCTGCGCAAGACCAAGCTCGGGGAGACCGACACGATCCTCACCCTGCTTGCCTCCGACGGACGCCAGGTGCGGGCTGTCGCCAAAGGAATGCGCAAGCCCGGCTCTCGCCTCTCGGGCAAGCTCGAGCCGTTCTCCGAGGCCGACCTGCTGGTGCACACCGGCCGCACGCTGGACGTGATCTCCGAGGTTGAGGTGGTGGACGCGCATGCGGCTCTTCGGCAGGACTACGACCGCACGATGGCCGCCTCGGTCGTCGCTGACGTGCTGGACAAAGTATCCGTGGAAGTGCAGGCCGAGGAGCGGCTCTTCGGCCTGGCGGGGGCGACGCTTGCCGCGATGGAGGCGGCCGAGCCGGAGTCGCTGCACCGCCTTGTGACTGCGCTGTTGGTCAAAGCGATGGCCATGCACGGGCTGAGGCCCGAACTCGAGTCGTGCGCGGGGTGCGCTGCGTCCATCACCGGCGGCACCGCGTTCTCACTCGCGGCCGGCGGGGTTATCTGCCCTGCTTGCGGCGATGCGTCCACTGTGCCGTTCACCGACGAGGCCCGCGTGTTCTTGCTGCGGGTACTGCACTCCACGATGGAGCAGGTGGCAGCGATGCAGTCCGACCCGGTCGCCGAGCGCCAGGCGTTCGACCTCATGCGGCAGTTCGTGCGCTTCCACCTGCCTGCGCGACTGCGCGCGCTCGACATGTATGCGGGGTCTGTCGATGTCTGACGCGATCGTGGCCCACGTGCAGCTGGAGCCTTCGGCATACCGGCGTACGCTCGTGCTGCTCACGGTCGGACGCTTGCGCTTCGTCTTACCGCTCATGTCGTTCCTGACGTGCGCCGCGATCGGTGGGGGCAGGACGTCCTCGGCGGTCGTGCTGGGCGCCTCGACCGTTGGGCTCGCGCTGTTCGTGTGGGGCTTCATCGAGTGGCAGGTCCATTCACCCGCGGCGCAGGCCATCTACCGGCCGGTAACCTACACCCTGCGCGAGGACGGGATCGAGTACGAGACGGCAGAGGAGCGCGGCAGGATCGAGTGGGACGTGCTCACGAGATGGCGGGTGACCGGCACCCACTACGTGCTGCAGGCGCGAGGGAGCAGGTACCTGCTCGTCCCGGTCGCGTCGGTCGCGCCGGATGACCGGGCGCGCTTCGAAGGGCTGCTCACGCGTCACGTAAGGCGACGCTCGGGGGCGCGCACCGCCGGGCAGGCCGACGGCGGCTGAACTCGTTGCCCTGCCTGCGGGGTTTCGATAGCATGACCTACACGCCTCGGGCCCGCCTGTGCGGCGGGCCTGTGAGTGCACTGAGACGTGTTTGCTGCCGAGGGGACGTCACCGTGAACGGCATGACCTACCAAGACATCATTCTCGCGCTGTCGAGATACTGGGCCGACCAGGGTTGCGTCGTGCTTCAGCCGTACGACATGGAGGTGGGTGCGGGTACGTTCCACCCCGCCACCACGCTGCGTACACTCGATCCTAAGCCGTGGCGTGCCGCATACGTGCAACCCTCCCGCAGGCCCACCGACGGGCGGTACGGCGAGAACCCCAACCGGCTCCAGCACTACTACCAATACCAGGTCATCTTGATGCCGTCGCCTGACGACGTGCTCGAGCTGTACTGGGACTCGTTGCGCGCGATCGGTATCGAACCGCAGCAGCACGACGTGCGGCTGGTCGAGGACGATTGGGAGTCGCCGACGCTGGGTGCGTGGGGACTGGGCTGGGAGGTCTGGCTCAACGGCATGGAAGTCACGCAGTTCACGTACTTCCAGCAGGTCGGCGGGTTCGATTGTCGGCCGGTGCCCGCGGAGATCACGTACGGCCTTGAGCGGCTGGCGATGTACATCCAAGGTGTGGACAGCGTGTACGACATCGTATGGGCGACCGAGCCCGACGGGCTCTCGTTCACCTACGGCGACGTGTTCCTCGAGAACGAGCGCCAGTACTCCAAGTACAACTTCGAGCTGGCCGACACCGACATGCTCTACCACCTGTTCGACACGTACGAGGCCGAGTGCAAGCGCCTGCTGGAGGGCGACGTGGTGCTCCCGGCCTACGACTACGTGCTCAAGTGCTCGCACGCGTTCAACCTGCTAGACGCGCGAGGCGCGATCGCGGTTGCCGAGCGCGTGAGTTTCATCGGCAGGGTGAGGGCTATCGCGAAGGCGTGCTGCGCGGCGTACGTGGAGCGGGTACGCGAAGGCGGTGATGCCTCGTGAGCCGCACGCTGCTGTTCGAGATCGGCACCGAGGAGATTCCGTCCGCGCCGCTGTACGCTGCGATCTCGCAGCTCAAGCTCGACGCCGAGGAGGCGCTGCGCGAGGCGCGCCTCGAGCACGGCACCGTCGAGACGTTCGGGGCGCCCCGGCGCCTGGTGCTGCGCGTGACGGAGCTCGCCGAGCGCCAGGAGGACCAGTCGCTGAGGGTCAAGGGGCCTGCGCTCAAGGCGGCATTCGACGCTGACGGCAATCCCACGAAGGCGGCCGAGGGCTTCGCGCGGGGTCAGGGCATCGACGTCTCCGCGCTGGAGAAGGTCGAAGACGAGAAGGGCGCGTACGTCTACGCGGTCGTGGAGCGCGTTGGGCAGCAGACCGCCGACGTCTTGCCCGACGTGCTCGCAGGCCTTGCAGCCCAGATCGATTGGCCGAAGTCGATGCGCTGGGGCGAGAGCGAGACGCGGTTCGTGCGCCCGGTGCGCTGGCTGTTGGCGCTGTTCGGGTCCGATGTGGTGCCGGTGCGGTTCGCCGGTCTTGCAGCCGGTCGCACGACCGCGGGGTTGCGCTTCTTGGAGAGCGCTTTGGTCGAGGTTTCCTCGGCAGATGAATATGGTGCTGCGATGAGCCGTTCGCGCGTGGTCTACGACCAAGAGGCGCGTGCTGAGCGCATCCGTGACGGGATCGACACGGCTGCCGTGGGTGCAGGCGGGCGCGCGGTAGTCCCGGAGAAGGTCTTTGCCGAGGTGGTGAACCTGGTCGAGTACCCGACCGTGGGAGTGGGGCGTTTCGACCAGGAGTTCCTTGAGGTCCCGCGGGAGGTCTTGGAGACCGCAATGGAGTCCCACCAGCGCTACTTCCCGCTGGAAGGTGCCGACGGTGCGCTCATGCCGGCCTTCGTGGTCGTGCACAACGGGGACCCGCAGCTCACCGAACAAATCGTAGGGGGGCACGAGCGGGTCATCCGCGCTCGGCTCGCCGACGCCGCGTTCTTCTACCGGGAGGACCTGCAGCGTTCGCTGGAGTCCTACGTCGCGCAGCTCGACGGAATCGTGTTCCAGGAGAAGCTCGGCACCCTCGGTGACAAGGTTGCCCGCGTGGAGGCCCTAGCAGCTGCGTTGGCCGAGCTGGCCGACATCGGGGCTGCCGAGACGGCCGAGGCGGTCCGCGCGGCGCACCTGTGCAAAGCCGATCTCGTGACGCACGCCGTGGTGGAGTTCCCGTCGCTGCAAGGCGTGATGGGCGGGTACTACGCGATTGCCTCAGGCGAGACGGACGGTGTGGCCAACGCGATCGTGGAGCATTACATGCCTCGCTACGCGACCGACGGCGTGCCCTCCACGCTTGCCGGCCGCGTGGTCTCGGTAGCCGACAAGCTCGACACGATGGTGGGGATCTTCGGCATAGGCATGCCGCCGACCGGATCGGCCGATCCGTACGCGTTGCGCCGCGGGGCGATCGGCATCCTGAGCATGGTGCTCGAGGGTCTCGGTCTCACGCTCGACGAGTCGATCGCCGCCGCACTTGCCGGCTACCGCGACACGCACGATTTCGATGCCGGGGCGGTAGGCGCTGCGGTCAAGGAGTTTATCGTCGGCCGGCTCGAGGGCGTCTTGCGCGATCGTGGGAACCGCTACGACACCGTCGCGGCGGTCCTTGCGGTATCGGCCGACGACCCGGCCGATGCGCTCAAGCGTTGCGAGGCGCTCACGCCGTTCCGCGGGCGAGAGGACATCGCGGACTTGTCGGTAGCGTTCACGCGCGCGAAGAACCTGGCCAAGCCCGAGTTGGGGACCGAGACAGATCCTGCGATCATGGGTGCCGAGGAGGCCGCGCTGGTCGATGCGCTCGCCGAAGCGGAGCAGGCGACCGGCGCGTCGCTGGCGGTGGGGGACTACACAGCCGCGCTGGGCGTGCTGGCTTCGTTGCGGGGCCCCATCGACGCGTTCTTCGACGAGGTGCTCGTTATGGCCGAAGACGAGCGGTTGCGCGAGAACCGTCTGCGCTTGCTGAACAGGATGGTCGCGCTGTTCATGGGCGTGGCGGACTTCAGCAAGCTCGAAGAGTAGGAAGCGAGGGGGCGTCGGCGTGAGCGAGCCCGACGCACTGACGGTGCACATCGTGTCCGACTCGGTGGGAGAGACCGCCGACATGGTCGCGCGGGCCGCAATCTCCCAGTTCGCGCCCGGCACGTTCAAGATCGAGCGCTTGCCCAAGGTCTCGTCGGCCACACAGCTGAGGGACCTGGTAGACGCGCACTGTGGTCCGTCGTGCATCTTCCTGTACACGCTTGCCGATCCTCGGCTGCGCGAGGAGATGCTGCGCATCGCCGATGAGAGGGCGACCCACCTCGTGGACCTGCTGGGCCCGGTGGTGAGTGCGCTGTCGGCGGCTGCAGGCATCTCGCCAAGCGGGGTGGCTGGAGCCGTGCGCCGTACCGATCGCGGCTACTTCGACAAGATCGACGCGCTCGAGTTCGCCGTGCGTCATGACGACGGACGTCACCCGCCAGGGTTGCTCGATGCCGAAGTCGTGCTCATCGGAGTGTCGCGCACCTCGAAAACGCCTCTGTCCATGTATCTCGCGTTCAAGGGATACCGGGTCGCCAACGTGCCCCTGGCGGCCGGGACCGACCCGCCCACGGAGCTGTTCGAGGTCGACCCGAAGAAGGTCTTCGGCCTGACGACGGATCCCGAGTTGCTCGCATCGATCCGGACGCAGCGGCTCACTGATCTTGGGGCGTACGCGCGTCACTACGCCGATCGCGAATCGGTCGAGCGAGAGCTCGAGGAGGCACGGGCGCTCATGCGCAGGATCGGGTGCATCGTTGTCCGCACCGACGACCGCGCCATCGAGGAGGCGGCTCAGGAGATCATCCGTTATCTTGGTAGGTGAAGGGGTTCGTGGAGTGAGAGAGGGAGCACCATTGGCTGAGAAGCGAGTGTATGCGTTCCGTGAGGGCGACTCTTCGATGAAGTACGTCCTTGGTGGCAAAGGCGCCAATCTCGCGGAAATGACACGACTGGGACTTCCGGTCCCGCCGGGCTTCACCATCACGTGCCAAACATGCGTCGAGTACTACGACGCCGGACAGCAGTTCCCAGACGGGCTCAAAGACGAGATCGCGCAGCATCTTGCCGATCTCGAGGAGCAGATGGGCAAGCGGCTCGGCGACGCGCAGGACCCGCTGCTGGTCTCCGTGCGTTCCGGCGCACCGTTCTCGATGCCGGGCATGATGGACACCGTGCTCAACCTTGGACTGAACGACACGTCGGTCAAAGGGCTGATCGCTCAGACCGGCAACGCGCGCTTCGCGTGGGACTCGTACCGCCGCTTCATACAGATGTTCTCGAAGGTCGTGCTGGATGTCGAAGGAGACCTGTTCGAGAACGCCATCAACGCTATGAAGCAGGCCCGCGGAGTCAAGAACGACACCGACCTGTCTGCCGAAGACCTCGAGATGCTCGTTGGCGAGTTCAAGGACATCGTGGCGAGCCACGCTTCGGCCGAGGAATTCCCTTTGCTTGCCACCGGCGGCGCAGTGCAGTTCCCACAGGAGGCCCTGACCCAGCTCCAGCTGTCGATCGAAGCGGTCTTCCGCTCCTGGATGAACAAGCGCGCCATCGACTATCGCAAGCTGTACCGTATCGACGACGACCTGGGCACTGCGGTCAACGTGCAGGCGATGGTCTTCGGCAACAAGGGCGAGACATCGGGCACGGGCGTGGCGTTCACGCGCAACCCCGCCGACGGCACCGCCGAGTACTACGGCGACTTCCTCATGGACGCTCAGGGCGAAGACGTGGTCGCGGGAATCCGCAACACCCAGCCGATCGCCGAGCTCAAGGACATACTGCCCGAGGCCGGCGAAGAGCTGTACAAGGTGTTCGACGTCCTCGAGAAGCACTACCGCGACATGTGCGACATCGAGTTCACCATCGAGAACGGCAAGCTGTGGATGCTGCAAACCCGCATCGGTAAACGGACCGCTCGCGCGGCGCTCAAGATCGCGACCGACATGGTGAACGAGGAGCTGATCGATCGCGAAGAGGCGGTGCTGCGCGTCGATCCCGACCAGCTCGACCAGTTGCTGCACCCGCAGTTCGACCCGGATGCGACCTACGACGTGATTGCCAAGGGTCTAAACGCCTCTCCGGGCGCGGCCGTCGGCGAAGTCGTGTTCACAGCCGACGAGGCCGAGGCCGCTGCCGCCGAAGGCCGCAAGGTGATTCTTGTGCGCTGGGAGACCACTCCCGACGACCTGCACGGGATGATCGCCGCGCAGGGCATTCTCACGTCACACGGCGGCAAGACATCGCACGCGGCGGTCGTCGCACGCGGTATGGGCAAGCCGGCGGTGTGCGGCGCCGAGTCGCTCAAGATCGACTCGGACAAGAAGCAGGCCACCATCGCGGGCACCGACCACGTGCTCGGCGAGGGTGACGTCATCTCGATCGACGGCACCAGCGGCATAGTGGTGGTCGGCGCTGTCGACCTGGTCTCGCCTGAGGTCTCGGGCGACTTCGATCTGATCTTGTCGTGGGCCGACGAGTACCGCCGTATGGGCGTGCGCGCGAACGCCGACACTCCCGACGACGCAGCGCTGGGCCGTGAGTTCGGGGCGGCGGGCATCGGGTTGTGCCGCACCGAGCACATGTTCCTCGGCGACCGCAAGGCCGTTGTACAGGACATGATCCTTGCCGAGGACGCCGCTACGCGCGACGAGGCGATTGCCAAGCTGCTCGAGTGGCAGACCGCAGATTTCCTGGGCATCTTCGAGGCGATGGACGGGCTGCCGGTCACGGTTCGCCTGCTCGACCCGCCGCTGCACGAGTTCCTTGACGACCCGCGCGAACTCGAGGTCGAGATCGTGCGTGCGGAGTGTGCCGGTGTGCCTGCTGGAGAGCTTGCCGCCAAGCGTGCGCTGCTGTCACGGATCGACTCGATGACCGAGGCGAATCCGATGCTCGGCTTGCGCGGTTGCCGCCTGGGCATCATGTTTCCGGAGATCTACGCCATGCAGGTCCGCGCGATCACGAAGGCCGCGTGCGAGCTCAAGCAGCAGGGCAAGGACCCGCGGCCCGAGATCATGATCCCGCTCGTGAGCCTGACCGCAGAGCTGCGTGTGCTGCGGGAAGAGACCGTCAGGGTCATGAGCGAGGTGTCCGCGGAGTGCGGCACCCAGATCGACATTCCCATCGGCACCATGATCGAGCTTCCACGCGCCGCCGTCATGGCTGACACGATCGCCGACCTCGCCGACTTCTTCAGCTTCGGCACGAACGACCTGACGCAAACGACGTTCGGCTTCTCGCGTGACGATGTCGAATCCAAGTTCATCCCACGCTATCTCGAACGCAAGATCATGCCGCGCAATCCCTTCGAGACCATCGACCGAGGCGTGGCCAAGGTCGTCGAGATGGGGTGCGAGCGCGGGCGAGCGGCCAACCCGAGCCTGAAGCTTGGCGTCTGCGGAGAGCACGGCGGCGATCCTGAGTCGGTCAAGGTGTTCGACACGATCGGGCTGGACTACGTGTCGTGCTCCCCGTACCGCGTGCCGTTGGCACGTCTTGCAGCAGCGCAGGCGACCCTGTCCGAGCAGGCGCAAGGGTCGGACAACAGGTAGCGGACGAGCAGCCCACCGGCCGCCTTGGGGCGGCCGGACGCGCCTTGTCGGGGGGTATGTGCGTGTCGCGGTCGACCAAGCTGTTCCAGGAGGCGGGTTCCCCCCTCATCCAGGGGCACTCGAAGATGGAACGCTCGCTTCTGGGCGAATGGGCGATCGGGTTCGCGCTGTCGCTTCTGGTGGGCTTGGTGGGTCTGTGGGCGTGGACGCAGGTCGCGTCTGGCGGACTCGAGGTCCCGGCCGCCGCAGACGTGTTCGCGCTCGTACGCGCCACGCTCGTGCTCTTCGGGCCCGGAGCGCTTGTGGGAAGCGTGATGGGGGCCGGTGTAGGCCGAGGGTTCGGCTGGCGCCGGTACTGGCGCGCGGGCGCGGTGGGCGGACTGCTCGGCGGCGCGATCGCGGTGCTCGCACTGCGTGCAGCGGCAGCGACGCTCCTCGGCATATAGAGACGGTCACATGGACATCATCACCCGAGAGACATACGAGGCCGAGGAACACCGCCGGCTCTCACCGAAAGCGGCATTCGCGGACCGTACTCGCGGGCGCGAGCGCGCGCTCGAGCCGGACCGGTACCGCACGGAGTTCCAGCGCGACCGCGACCGTATCATCCACTGCAAGGCGTTTCGGCGGCTCTCGCACAAGACGCAAGTGTTCCTGGCCCCAGAAGGGGACCACTACCGCACGCGGCTGACGCACACGCTCGAGGTCGCGCAGATCGCGCGCTCGATCGCTCGCGCGCTGCGGCTCAACGAGGACCTGACCGAGGCCATCGCGCTGGCCCACGACTTGGGCCACACGCCGTTCGGCCACATCGGCGAAGACGCGCTCAACGGGGTGCTTGACGAGATGAAGCAGGAGTATCCGAGCGTGCCGGCACCGTTCAAGCACAACCGGCAGTCGTTGCGCATCGTCGAGGTGCTCGAGTACGAGGGCAAGGGTCTCAACCTCACTTGGGAAGTGCGTGACGGTATCAAGCACCACACGGGCAAGATCAAGCCGGCAACGCTGGAGGGTCAGATCGTCGCCACGGCCGACCGCATCGCGTACATCAACCACGACATCGACGACGCCATCCGTGGCGGCATCATCCGCGAGGACCAACTGCCCAAGGCTCCCACCGACGTACTCGGTCACCATCACGGCGCGCGCATCACGACGATGGTGCGCGACATGGTGGAGAGTTCGCACGGTGCCGACGAGATCCGCATGTCGGAGCCGGTGGAGCGCGCGATGATCGACCTGCGCGGCTGGCTGTTCGAGAACTTCTACCTGAGAGGAAAGGCCAAAGAAGAGGAGCCGAAGGCGTTCCGGGTCGTGCAGATGCTGTTCCGTCACTACATCAAGGACCCGCGAAACTTGCCCGAAGAGTACCGGCCTTCTTCGGAGGAGGAACTCGTTCAGTGCGTGACCGACTACGTGTCCGGCATGACCGACCGCTTCGCGCTTCGCACGTTCGAGCGTCTGTTCGTTCCGCGTTCGTGGATGTTCTAGCTGCCGACCACACTCACCGTGCATGAAGGCGAGCCCATGAGGCTCGCGCGTGTATGCTCCCGGCGTTGTTGCCGCCACTGACCGCTTCGCATAGAATCACGCGGAGTGGTGTGGGCCGACAGGGAGAGGGACAGCGGGACGCGGCATTGGCTGCGCCCGGCCCCGTGGCGTGCGCCTTTGACCTGAACGGGGAAGGGAGAGTCGCTTTCAATGGCTGATTGGATCGCGTGGATGGCGCCCGCTGCCGCTGTGTTCGGCATCGCGGTTGCCCTCTATCTGGCGTCTTGGGTGCTCAAACAGGACGCCGGAAACGACAAGATGAAGGAGATCTCGCGAGCGACGCAGGAAGGTGCGCTCGCGTTCCTGAAGCGGGAGTACCGCATCCTGGCGATCTTCGCGGTGATCGTGGCGGTGGTCCTTGGCTTGACGGTCCATGTGCTGACGGCCGTGGCCTTCCTCACGGGTGCTCTGCTCTCCGCTCTGGCGGGGTTCTTTGGCATGTACGTGGCCACTCGCGCGAACTCCCGTACCGCGCAAGCAGCGACACAGGGCGTGGCCAAGGCACTCAACATCGCCTTCCGGTCGGGGCTCACGATGGGTCTGACCGTGGCCTCGTTCGGCCTGGGGGGCCTGTCGATCTGGGCCATCTTCCTCTTGATCATGGGCGAGAGCCCCCAGCCTGAGATCGTCAACGGTTTCGCGATGGGCGCCAGCTCGATCGCACTGTTCGCACGCGTCGGTGGCGGCATCTACACGAAGGCCGCTGACGTCGGCGCGGACCTGGTAGGTAAGGTGGAGGCGGGCATCCCGGAAGACGATCCGCGCAACCCCGCTGTCATCGCGGACAACGTCGGTGACAACGTTGGCGACGTTGCCGGGATGGGCGCGGACCTGTTCGAGAGCTTCGTCGGCTCGATTCTGGCTCCAATGGTGCTCGCCATCGCGCTGTGGTACACGACGGCTGGCGTGAAATCGATCGACCTGCAGTATGGGCTTGTGGTGCCGCTCCTGATTGCCGCGTTCGGCATAGTGATGTCGGTGATCGGTCTGTTCGCCGTTCGTGCCAAGGAGGGCACGAACCTCCACACTGCACTGAACAGGGGAACCTACGTGGCCGCGGTCCTCGAGGTCGCCGCCATGACGTGGCTGTTCTACCACTGGTCCACACGTGAAGGGGCCGACCCCGCGCGCATGTGGTACCTGGGCGCCGTAGTGGCGGGCCTGCTCGCCGGCATCCTCATCGGCAAGATCACAGAGTACTACTGCTCCGACCACTACAGCCCGGTCAAGAAGATCGCCGAGTCGTCCGAGACGGGAGCGGCGACGAACATAATCGCGGGTCTTGGCACCGGCATGATGTCGACGGCGCTGCCGATCCTCGTGGTCGGCGCCGGAATCGCCGCATCGTACTACCTGGGCAATCTCGCCGTCCCCGACAACGATCTATCGGGTATCTACGGCATCGCGCTTGCCGCACTCGGCATGCTGTCGATCACCGCGATCACCGTTGGGGTGGACGCGTACGGCCCGGTGGCCGACAACGCCGGCGGTATCGCAGAGATGGCCGAGATGGGCGCCGACATCCGCAAGATCACTGACAGCCTGGACTCGGTGGGTAACACCACCGCAGCGATCGCGAAGGGCTTCGCCATCGGATCGGCCGGGCTCACTGCTCTGGCATTGTTCGTTGCGTTCAGACAGAGCTTGCAGGTCGGGTTCACGGATCTGGGCATGACGGCCGAGCAGATAACCGAAGCGATCAACATGTCCCTCGAGAACCCCATGGTGATCGTGGGCTTGTTCGTGGGCGGTATGCTGCCCTTCTTGTTCGGCGCGCTCACCATGAACGCCGTCGGGCGCGCGGCTTTCTCGATGATCGGCGAGGTGCGCCGCCAGTTCCGGGATATTCCGGGCATCATGGAGGGCGAGGCTAAGCCCGACTACGCTGCGTGCGTGGACATCTCCACCAAGGCTGCTTTGCGGGAGATGGTCGTTCCGGGAGCAATAGCCGTAGCGGTGCCACTCGGTGTGGGTATGGTAGACCTCTCGATGCTCGCCGGACTCCTCGCTGGTGCCCTCGTCACTGGCTTCTTGCTCGCCGTGTTCATGGCGAACGCCGGCGGCGCGTGGGACAACGCCAAGAAGTACATCGAGGGTGGCAAGCACGGCGGTAAGGGCTCCGATGCCCACAAGGCGGCTGTTGTCGGCGACACCGTCGGCGACCCGTTCAAGGACACGTCCGGTCCGTCGATGAACATCCTCATCAAGCTCATGACCGTCGTAAGTCTGGTCTTCGTTCCGCTGTTCGTGAAGATCCACGGCGGCTAGTGTCATACCGGGCGGTTTCTGCCGCCCACCTACGGTCTGACCGACGTCTCCCGGCGCACATCGCGTGCGTCGGGAGTGTCGCGTTGATGGCGGTGTGGTCGGCTCGCATCTCGCTCGCGATGCGGGCTTCCGCCGTGCTTCTTCGGCAGTTACGTGTTAGGGAATAGGTATAGCGATCACTTGGAAGGAGGGACGCGTGGGGCGTATCCCAGACGAGGACGTCCAGCGTGTGCGTGACGCCACCGACGTCGTGTCCCTCATATCCGAGTCGGTCGTGCTCAAGAAGAAGGGCCGCCTGTTCTGGGGGCTGTGCCCGTTCCACGGCGAGAAGACGCCGTCGTTCAAGGTCGATCCCGGTACGCAGTTATGGCACTGCTTCGGCTGTGGTGAAGGTGGCGACGCGTTCGGCTACCTCATGAAGACCGAGCACCTCGACTTCCCCGATTCCGTGCGAGCGCTTGCCGACCGCGCGAGCATCGAGATCCGTGAGGAGGGCGGGGAGGGCGTTTCACGCGACCGGCGTGAGCGGCTTGTCCAGGCATGCGAGGAGGCAGCGCGCTTCTACCACCGCTACCTGGTGGGTTCGCGTGACGCCGCCGCAGCCGCTGCTCGCGATTACCTACAAGGCCGCGGGTTCGGCATCGACGTAGCGAAGCGCTTCACGGTCGGGTACGCACCGGGTCATGGCGCCCTGTGCTCGCATTTGGCTCAAGCGGGGTTCACGGCCGAGGAGATTGTGGACGCGAATCTCGGGATGCGTGGCGAGCGCGGTCTGCGCGACCGCTTCTACGAGCGCGTGATGTTCCCGATCCACGACCTGAGGGGCCGCACGGTCGGGTTCGGTGGCCGCGTGCTCGGCGACGCTGAGCCAAAGTACCTCAACACCCAAGAGACGCCGATCTTCCACAAGTCTCGCAACCTGTATGCGATCGACGTTGCGCGTAACGAGATGGTCGTGGCGAAAGAAGCGGTAGTGGTCGAGGGCTACACGGATGTTATCGCCATGCACGAGGCCGGCGTAAAGAACGCGGTAGCGACCCTGGGCACCGCGCTCACATCCGAGCACGTCAAGCTGCTCGGCCGCTTTGCCCAACGCATCGTGTACTTGTTCGACGCCGACGCCGCCGGCATGAGGGCCGCAGATCGGGCCGGGGACGTTTCCGATCTGGGGCTGCTGCCTGAAGTGGGTGAGGGGTACGCGCGCTCCGAACGTTTCTTGAGCGGTCGCGTGGAGCTGCTGGTTGCCTCGGTCCCGGAAGGAAAAGACCCCGCGGACCTCGCGGCCGCCGGCGGGGAGGAGGCATTGCGCGCGGTCATCGCAGGTGCAGTTCCCTTCCTGCGATTCGCCATCGACCGGCGCATCGAGGCCGAGGACTTGTCGAGCGCCGAAGGGCGCGCGCGGGCCATCGATGCGGCCGCCGCGGTCTTGGCATCGGTCAAGGGCTCGTTACTTGCCCAGGACTACGCCCAGTACGTGGCTGGTCGACTCACGACGGACTACGTGACAGTGGTTGCGGCCATGGACAGAGTGCAGCCGGCTTTTGGTGCGCAAACCACCAAGCGGTCCGAGGGATCCGAGGGGCCGACTCAAACGGCAGCACCGCGACGGCGCGATCCTCACTACCTGGCCCAACGCGAGTACGTGGGACTCGTGGCGCGTATGCCTGAGCTTCGCCCGAAGGCACGGAGCTTGCTTACAGAGGGACTCGTGCCCGACGAGGGTTTGCGCGCATTGTTGGCGGCCATCATCGATGCCAGTGGTGCAGTGGGTACACAACTCGTGAGTGCAGTCTCGGCCGAGGACCAGGGTCTGGCGAGCGTCCTCGGCGAGGTCGTGACGCAGGACGACGGCGAGGTCGACAACGAAGTGGCTGCGGTCGATCTGGCGCACAGACTCAAGGAGTTCTCGGTCGAACGTCAAATCATACAGGGTAAGGCTCGGCTGAAGGAACTCGACGCCGTCAAGGACGGCGAAGCGTATGACGATGAGTTCAGAAGGGTGACGGCTCTGCAGAAGCAGCTGGACCGGCTGCGTTCGGGGGAGTCTGACGGCGAACAGGAAGATGGGTAGAAGCGTGGCTGAGAAGATCGACACGACCGACGCCGGCACGAAGGCGAGCAGCGCCTCCAAGAGCGGTTCTCGCACGAAGGCCGCCGCGGGCGACGCGAAGAGCGCTCAAAGAGAGACTTCCAAGACCAAGGCTACTGCCTCCACGGCTGCTGCGAGGTCGAAGGTTGCCTCGGCATCCGGCAAGAAGCATGACGCGGGCGCGCCGGAGCTTGACCTTTCAGAGGTCAAGAGTCTGTCCAAGATGGGCACCGGCAAGGGCAAGCTCACCGACGAGGAGATTCAAAGCGCGATCTCCGATGTCGACCTGACCGATGAGCAGGTAGACAACGTTTACTCGTACTTCCGCGACCAAGGCATCGACATCATCGACGAGCCCGTGCGGACAGATGACGACGACACGGCTGACGACAGCGATGACGATGACGACGACACGATCTCGGCCGAGGAGAAGGAGCAGATCGAGATCCCGCTGCCCAAACCGGCCAAGGCGACCAAGAAGAAGAGCAAGCGCCGCGCGGACAGCGCAAGCGTGGCGCCGCTGACAGGCGACCCCGTACGCATGTACCTCAAGGAGATCGGCAAGGTCCCGCTGCTCACCGCTGCTCAGGAAGTCGACTACGCCATGAAGATCGAGGCGGGTCTCGAAGCTACAGCGAAGCTCGAGGAAGCCGAGCGCATTGGAATCGAGATGGACCGTGCGGAGCGCCGGCGTCTTCGGCGAATCGAGCAGGTGGGTCTCGAGGCCAAACAATCGCTGGTTGAAGCGAACCTTCGGCTCGTGGTGTCGATCGCCAAGCGCTACGTAGGGCGCGGAATGCTGTTCTTGGACCTCATCCAGGAGGGCAACCTGGGCCTGATCCGTGCGGTCGAGAAGTTCGACTACGAGAAGGGCTTCAAGTTCTCCACATACGCTACGTGGTGGATCCGGCAGGCGATCACTCGCGCTATCGCCGATCAGGCCCGCACCATCCGCATCCCGGTGCACATGGTCGAGACGATCAACAAGCTGATCCGCGTGCAGCGCCAGCTTCTTCAGGAGCTCGGACGAGAGCCCACGCCCGAGGAGATCGGCGACCAGATGGAGATGAGCGCGGAGCGCGTGCGCGAGATTCTGAAGATCTCGCAGGAACCCGTGTCGCTCGAGACGCCGATCGGTGAGGAAGAGGACTCGCAGCTCGGTGACTTCATCGAGGACGGCGAGGCCGTGGTGCCGCCGGAGGCCGCATCTTTCTCGATGCTGCAGGAGCAACTCTCGAAGGTCCTCGACGGGCTGTCCGAGCGCGAGCGCAAGGTCATCGAGCTCAGGTTCGGGCTGACTGACGGGCATCCTCGTACGCTCGAGGAGGTCGGTCGCGAGTTCGGGGTCACGCGAGAGCGGATTCGGCAAATCGAGTCCAAGACCTTGTGCAAGCTGCGCCATCCGTCCCGCTCGAGCAAGCTCAAGGACTATCTGGAGTAGTCCAGTCCAGCTGCGGGTGGCCTACTAGATGAGGCTGTTGACCTTGGGCAGCACAAACCGACCCTCAACGAAGACACGCACACAGCTGTCCACGACGTCAGCGTCGTAGAGTACACCCTTGTTCTGCTGGATCTCGTCCAGAGCGGCCTCCAGGCCTGCGGCCACTTTGTACGGTCTATGCGACGACATCGCCTCGACCACATCGGAGACGGCGAGAACCCGGGAACCGATAGCGATAGCCTCGCCGCTCAAACCGTGTGGGTAGCCGGATCCATCGAGGCGCTCGTGATGTTGCACGACGTACTCCGTCACCGGCCACGGGAAGTCGATGCCGGAGAGGATGTCGCGCGCTACCTCCGGGTGGAGCTTGACGAGTTCGAATTCCTCCGGGGTCAGGTGCCGGGGTTTGGTGAGTATCTCCGACGGCACATTGATCTTCCCCACATCGTGCACCAGACCGGCAACTCGTATCCCCGCGGCGACATCGGGGTCGAGTCCCATGTCCTCGGCGATCGCAGCCGCCAGAGCCGACACACGTTCTTGGTGTCCCGACGTGTACGGGTCGCGTGCTTCGACGATCTTGGCGATGGCCCGCACCGTTCCGTCCACCATCGCAGTGAGCTTCTCAATCGTGCTCTGCAAGTTGTCCCTCGCCGCAACCAGTTCCCGGTTCGCCGTCTGTGTCTCGAGGAGCTGCTGTTCGAGCTGGTGGACAAGACGAGCGTTGTACTCCCGAAGCATGTCGCCTTCATCAACGTCGGCAGGCAGACTCTCCCCGCCGTTCGTGCGTCTCCGCTCAAGTATGCGCTCGATGGCGGAGAGCAGGTCTGAGGGTTCCATCGGTTTGACCAGGAACTCGTCGGCACCCAAACGGCGGGCGAACCGCTCGTCCTCGGCGTCCGTGTAGTTGGCCGAGTAGAAGACGAACGGACGCGTGGCTAAGAGGGGATCGAGGCGCCACAGCCGGCAGAACTGATATCCGTCCATGCCGGGCATGAGGATGTCGGAAACCACGAGGTCGGGAGGATCGGCTCGCGCTGCTTCGAGTCCGGAGGCACCGTCGGGAGCTTGGGGCGTCTCATGACCTGCATCACGGAATATGGTCGCGAGCAGATACCTGCTTGACTCGTCGTCATCAACAATGAGAATGCGCATCGCTACCTCCCCCCAGGAACGCCCAGGTCGCTGCCCTTGTAGTGATTCTGCCCCGCGTTTCCCACGGGAAACCGTTCGGAAGCGACGAGGCCACCCGATTGGGGCGGCCTCGGTGGTGTCTGGCTCCTCAGGTAGGACTCGAACCTACAACCCTCCGGTTAACAGCCGGATGCTCTGCCGATTGAGCTACTGAGGAGTATCGGTGGGCCGCGAAGGAGCCCGCAGCACGGTTGAGGATTATACCGAGGGTTGCGCTACACTACAACTCTGCGCAGCCCGAACGCTGGTCGGGCCCGTAGCTCAATGGCGGAGCAGGGGACTCATAATCCCTTGGTTGCAGGTTCGAATCCTGCCGGGCCCACCACACAGCTGATCGCGAGGCTCATGGCGAAGAAACGACAAGAGCGCAAAGGCAGTGTCCGACACCGGCGCGCGCGCATCATGACCGCTGCCGCCGCGGCAGCATTCGTGCTCGCTGTCGCTCTAACCGGCTGGTTCGTGTCCACGATGGGTAACGGGGCGATCGCCGAGGAACCCCGGGCCGCGACGCCCGCCGCTACGTCCGACGCCAACTCCGAGCGGAACGTCACGAGCTTCCGTGCGTCCGCAGAGGCGACCGCCGAGGTCGCGCCCATGGTGGAGGTCCCGAGCGTGCTGGGCAAGACCATCGCGGAGGCCAAGACGGTACTTGGAGCAGCCGGGCTTGGGATCACCATCGAGGAAGACGAGGCAGCCGCCGGCACCGTGACAGGAGACGAGCGGACGGTCGTTGCCCAGGAGCCACAGCCGGGCGCGATGGCTGCATCGGGAAGCGGCATCGTGCTTCGGGTGCCGGCTGTTCAGGCTGCAGCCGACGTGGAGGGTTCCACATACGTCGTGTGCATCGATCCCGGCCATCAGTCCCGTTCGGACAGCACGAAGGAGCCGATCGGACCTGGCGCCAGCGAGACGAAGGAGCGCATTCGGGGTGGCACGAGCGGGATCGTCACGAGAATCCCCGAGTACGAAGTCACACTGCAGATCGCGATGAACCTCAAGGACCGTCTGGAAACGGCTGGGATACGCGTGGTGATGACGCGTGAGACCAACGATGTGAACGTGTCGAACGCCGAGCGCGCCCAGATCGCGAACGAGGCCGACGCAGACCTGTTCGTGCGCGTCCACTGCGACGGCAACCCCGACCAGTCGGTGCACGGCGTTTCCACTCTCTACCCCGGCTCCAACCAATGGACGAGCAGCTTCGCTGTTGAGAGCAAGCGCGCAGCCACCCTTGTCCAGGATGCCACCGTCGCCGCAACCGGTGCGGAATCTCGTGGCATCGTCGAGCGCAACGACATCACCGGCTTCAATTGGGCGGGGATGCCCAGCGTGCTCGTCGAGTGCGGCTTCATGAGCAATCCGGTCGAAGACAAGCTCCTGACAAGCCCTCACTACCAGGACAAACTGGCGGAGGGAATGACCGTCGGCATTCTGGAATACCTGGGGAGATGATGGCGCAGGGTGTCGGATACAGCCGCGCTCTGCTGTGGGGCGGCGTGTTGGGTCTGGCAGCAGTGGCCGCCCTGGTAGTGGCGGCTGTCCTGGGCGTGGGTGCTGGAGGCTATGCCGGCACTGGCGTGCCCGACAGCGTTCTGGTTATCGCCGTGACCGAGGATGCTCAAGGGGCGAATGTCGGCGGCATCCTGTTCGTGATCGACTCGGCCGGCGAGGTCGCGCCGATCGACCCGCTCACACCCATCACTATCCCCGGCACGTCATACGACACACTTCAGGATGCCTATCCGTTCGGCGGCGGGGCGGCGGTTGCGCGCTCGTACGTTGGGGCCGACGAGGAGGTTCCTGCGTGGCTCGTCTTGCCCCAGGAGACGTGGATCGATCTCGTCGACCAGGTCGGAGGGGTGCGGGTACAGGTGGAGCAGGACGCGGACGTGTACCTTGGCGAGAAGCTCATATCGATCGAGCGGGGAGCGCGAAGACTCAAGGGCTCGGAACTGGCCGCGTGGTGGGCGAGCGCGCAGTACGCGGGCGGAGAAGCAGCAGCGCGCTCGGTGCACCTCTCAGTTGCCGAGGCAGTCGCCGAAGCCGTCACCGAGGAGCCCGACGCGGTCGTCGACGCGGTTGAGCGCGAGGCGGCAGACACCCCCTTGTCACCCGATGATCTCGCGGCGTTCCTCGGCAAGTAGGGACAGGCGGCCCGTCCGTCAAGCTCGCCCTCATGGAAACCCCTGGTGCGAACCGATATACTTGGTACGAACCGTAGCAGCGGACACGGACGGGTGAATCGTGTCCGGCGATCCTCGGTGGGATTGGCAGGTCGTAGCAGATGGCGAAGCAGCAGGGCAATCCCAAGCGTTCCGTCGCACTCGCGGCCGTGTTCATGGTCGTGGCTGTCGGCGCATTCGCGGCGGCATTCTACTACTTGGACGGCATGTCGGTTATTGACTCCCTATTCAACGGTGAGCCGGTGACCAACGCTAACGCAAGCGATTCCACTTCCGGTGATTCGACGTCGACCCAAAGCGCGAACCCGGCGACGTCAGGTGCCGATGACACCGAGCTGAGGCTTCCGCCTGGGATGTCCGAGGAATTCGCGCTGCGCATCTGGCAAGAGCAGATCGACTCGCAGGTCAACATCGCGAAGTTGATCGACGGAGAGATCGAGCGGCTGGTGATCGACAGCGTCGAGCAGGACGGCGACGTCGCCACTCTCGCTGTGAGTGCGGAGTTCACCGACGGCACGTCTGCACCGGGCGAGCTTGGCATGCGTTTGTTCGGGGGCAATTGGTACGCGGCCTACATCACGGGGCTCAGAGGTGCCCAGACGGGGGGTTCGGCAGACAGCGTGAGTCCCGGGGATTCGGGGCCTTCGGATACCGACCTGCCGAGTCTGGGGGACGTGGACGTCCCGCTCTTGAACGAGATGCTCGCACAGCAAGCTTCGAGCGCAGCGGTCCTGGAGGAGTACGCGACCGGTCAGGTCGAGGCGGTGCGGATACTGGATGTGGTGGAGGGCGCGGGCACGTACGTGCTTGAGATAGAGATGGACGAGACGCATGAGACCGGCCGCGGCAAGATCGTGCTGATCTCCCGGGTGCTCGATTCCGGCCGACACTGGTTCTTCGCGAAGTTCACCAAGACGCAGGAAGACTCGTAGCACTGTGACGCAGCAACAGTCGACGTGGGGCGGGGGCCATGGAACTTCGTGACTACCTGAACGTCATCCGCGCGCGCAAGTGGACGATCATACAGGCGGCGGTAATCGTGACGCTGGTCGCGATCGTCGTCAGCGTCGTACAGCCGCCCGTCTACGAGGGCGAGGCGAAGGTCCTGATCTCAGAGACCGGTTCGGGTGCGGCGCTCTTCGGCGACGTGTTGCCGGAGCTGTCCAGCCAGCCGGAACGCGGTCTGCAAACGCAAGTGCAGCTGATGCAGTTGCGTCCGCTTGCCGAACAGACGATCCGCGAGCTTGGGCTCGAGGAGACGCCGGAGGACCTGCTGGAGCGGGTCACGGTATCCGCGGTGGGGCAGACCAACATAGTCATGATCATTGCCGAGGACCGGTCTGCCGAGCGGGCTGCTGAGATTGCCAACTCGATGGCGGAGGGATTCGTTACCTGGTCGCGTGAGACCAACCGTGAGAGCATCCGCGCGGCGGCTGATGAGGTCGAGAGCCGCTTAGCAGACGCGGAAGACCGCATTCTGGAGCTTGGTCGGCGGATACAGTCCGAGGGCCAGGGCGACGACTTGAGCGCCGAGCTCCAGATTGCGACCGGCTCGTACACGACGCTTGCGGAGAAGCTCGAGCAGCTGCGGATCAACGAGCAGCTCGAGGAGGGTTCGGGGCGAATCGTGAGCGCGGCGGTGGTGCAGGCGGACCCCGTTGCACCGACGCCCGTGCGAAACGCGGTTCTCGGACTGGCGGTGGGCCTCGTACTGGGTCTGGGGATGGCGTTCCTGAACGAGTACCTGGACGATACGATCAAGAACGCCGAGGAGCTCGAGCGCCTGTATGCTGCGCCGGTAGTCGGCACGATCCCGCTGGAGAAATTCGAGAAGGGTGAGAAGCGGCGCCTGGCGATTCTCGATTCGCCGGGTTCACCTGCGGCAGAGTCGTATCGCGTATTACGCAACTCGCTGGACTTCCTGAATTTCGAACAGAACATGAAGACGCTGCTTGTTTCCTCGGCTGCGCCGGCGGAAGGTAAGTCCACCGTTGCGGCCAACCTGGCTATCAGCCTCGCGCAGGCGGGGAAGCGCGTGGTGCTCGTGTCGTGCGACTTCCGCAGGCCGACCACCGAACACTTCTTCCAGGTGAACAACCTGATCGGCCTATCCGACGTGCTCATGGGGACGCATTCCATGAAGGCCGCTCTTCAGCGACCCGGTGACGAGCAGCTGCTGATCATGACGTCGGGGAAGATGCCGCCGAATCCATCCGAGCTTCTGGGGTCTTCGAAGATGAAGGACCTGATCGAGAGCCTGGAAGAATGGGCAGATTGGGTGCTTATCGACACTCCGCCTCTGCTTGCGGTGGCCGATCCGGCAGCGGTGGCTCGGTGGGCGGACGCAGTTCTGGTGGTCTCTCAGGCGGGACGTTCGACGCGCGATGCGGCGAAGAAGGCCGTGGAGATGCTCGACAAGGTCGGTGCGCGGGTCGCTGGAGTCGTGGTATGGGGCGTTGAGGAAGGCAAGGGCGGACCAGGCTACGGCTACTACGCTGGGGGTTACTACTACGCCGGCTACTACGCCGCGCATTACGCTGGGCGTGACAGCGGGAAGGCGAAGACCCGCGCGGAGGCCAAGGGCGAGTCGGCCGAGGACGAGAAGTGGGTGCCCG
>Ga0209164_1001427_pt1 | contig 31120 bp, 23 predicted proteins | sample MTBNYHSulfiMetaG_FD_187458 | JGI IMG/M metagenome (GOLD analysis project Ga0209164, IMG submission 187458) | Enrichment culture microbial communities from rom New York Harbor, USA that are MTBE-degrading - MTBE-NYH (New York Harbor Sulfidogenic)... | ecosystem: Environmental > Aquatic > Marine >... | reverse complement strand
CGCCCGGGGGGAGAGGTCGGCTACATGCGCCTCGAAGCCGGGAGCGGGGATATAGCCGAACAGGCTCTGCCGGTAGATCAGGTTGTCGGGGGCGAGCTTGCCGTAGAGGCCGAAATCCTTGGTGGCCGCCGCATCGGAGATGCCAAAGGCCCGGGCCACGTCGTTGCGGGTCACCACGCCACAATAAAACGCCGTTATTTCAATGTACTGGAGCCGCTGGCGGGTGCTCCATTTCATCTGTGCAAGACTCTTTTCCAGCGATTTGTCGGGCAATGCCATGGCCGCTTACTCCATCCGATTGGTGTTTTCGTTATGCCGGGCAGGATACATACAATTCGAATTTTAGTAAATAATGCCTAGGTGGTAAAAAATATTGACATGACGAAAAGTATAGACTAGATTTCACCTCAGCATGGTGATGCGAACTGAATGACAAACCTGATTTGAGGAGTAACAAGCCGTGGACGAGCAGAAGAAGAAAGCGTTGGCAGCAGCACTGGGTCAGATCGAGAAGCAGTTCGGCAAGGGTTCGGTGATGCGCATGGGCGATGAGAGCGTGGTGCGCAATATCGAGGTCATCTCCACCGGTTCGCTGGGGCTCGATGTGGCTCTGGGGATCGGCGGCCTACCCAAGGGGCGTATCGTCGAGATCTACGGCCCGGAGTCCTCCGGCAAGACCACCCTCACCCTGCAGGTGATCGCCGAGGCGCAGAAGGCGGGCGGCACCTGCGCCTTCGTCGACGCCGAGCATGCGCTCGACCCGCAGTACGCTGGCAAGCTGGGCGTGAATGTGGACGACCTGCTGGTCTCCCAGCCTGATACGGGCGAGCAGGCGCTGGAGATCACCGACATGCTGGTGCGCTCCGGTGCCGTCGACGTGGTGGTGGTCGACTCGGTCGCGGCCCTGACTCCCAAGGCGGAGATCGAGGGCGACATGGGCGACTCCCACGTCGGCCTGCAGGCGCGCCTGATGAGCCAGGCGCTGCGCAAGCTCACCGCCAACATCAAGCGTTCCAACACCCTGGTGATCTTCATCAACCAGATCCGCATGAAGATCGGCGTGATGTTCGGCTCGCCGGAGACCACCACCGGCGGTAACGCGCTCAAGTTCTACTCCTCGGTGCGCCTGGATATCCGCCGCATCGGCTCGATCAAGAAGGGCGACGAGGTGGTGGGCAACGAGACCCGCGTCAAGGTGGTCAAGAACAAGGTGGCGCCGCCGTTCAAGCAGGCCGAGTTCGACATCCTCTACGGCGAGGGGATCTCCCTCGAGGGCGAGATCATCGACATGGGCGTCAAGCTCAACATCGTCGACAAGTCGGGCGCCTGGTACAGCTACAACGGCGATCGTATCGGCCAGGGCAAGGACAACGTGCGCAACTTCCTCAAGGAGAACACCGATATCGCCGCCGATATCGAGAGCCGGATCCGCGCCGAACTGCTGCCGGCCGTCGCCGGTGGCGAGGGCGTGGTGGAGGCCCCGGAGGCGGTCGAGGCGTAACCCGGCCCGCGTTGTCTCCCGGCACCGCAATTCGCACACCCTCCCCGGCCGGGGAGGGTATTTTATATTCCGACCTCTTCCGAGCCGGCAGGAGCCCGGTCCGCCGGGCGAATGTCCGGAGGGGACTCGGCTCCTCCTACGTATGTCCGTTCCCGTCAGCGCCCTGCTTTTTTGGCGAAAACCCTCTTTTCGCCGTCCATTTTTTCCGCCGATTGAATTACACTACGGAGCTTCGCCAGCGACCCCGGCTATGAGCATGCGTAACGACACTGCCCACATCGAGTCCGAGGCCTACGCCGTGGCGGTTGGTCTGCTGGCGCGGCGTGAACACTCGGCGAAAGAGCTGGGGAGCAAGCTCCGCTCACGCGGTTTTGCCCCGGAGGCGGTCGATGCGGTGCTGGCGCGCCTGGCCACCGAGCGGCTGCAGAGCGACGAGCGCTTTGCCGAGGTCTACCTGCGCCAGCGCAGCGAAAAGGGGTATGGCCCCGAGCGCATCCGCGCAGAGCTGCGCGAGCGCGGCATCGACGAGCCGCTCATCTCGGCGCGCTTTCGCCAGGCCGAGGCCGACGGGGAGGTGGACTGGTTCGAGCGGGCCGCCGCCGCTTACGGCAAGAAGTTCGGCCAGCGGCCGATCGAGGATTTAAAGGAACGGGCGAAACGGCAGCGCTTCATGCAGTATCGCGGTTTCACCCATGAACAGATCGCAGCGGCGATCGACAGCACTACAACACGTATCCAGGTATTTGAATGAAAAGCAGCGCACAGATCCGCAGGGCCTTCTTGGACTATTTCGCCGGCAAGGGACACGAGGTGGTCGCCTCCAGCCCGCTGGTGCCGGGCAACGACCCGACCCTGCTGTTCACCAACGCAGGGATGGTGCAGTTCAAGGACGTCTTCACCGGCCACGATCAGCGCCCCTACAGCCGCGCCACCTCGGTGCAGCGTTGCGTGCGCGCCGGCGGTAAGCACAACGACCTGGAGAACGTCGGCTACACCGCCCGCCACCACACCTTCTTCGAGATGCTGGGCAACTTCAGCTTCGGCGACTACTTCAAGCACGACGCCATCCGCTTCGCCTGGGAGTTCCTTACCGTTAGCTGCGCCCTGCCGGCGGAGAAGCTGTGGGTGACCGTCTACGAGGAGGATGACGAGGCGGCGGCGATCTGGCTCGAGGAGATCGGCGTCTCCCCCGACCGCTTTACCCGCATCGGCGACAAGCCGGGCGGCAAGAAGTACGACAGCGACAACTTCTGGTCGATGGGCGATACCGGACCCTGCGGCCCCTGCACCGAGATCTTCTACGACCACGGCCCCGAGATCTGGGGCGGCCCTCCCGGCAGCCCGGAGGAGGATGGCGACCGCTACATCGAGATCTGGAACCTGGTGTTCATGCAGTACGACCGGGACAAGAGCGGCACTATGACTCCGCTGCCCAAGCCCTCGGTCGACACCGGGATGGGGCTGGAGCGTCTGGCCGCGGTGCTGCAGGGCGTGCACTCCAACTACGAGATCGACCTGTTCCAGCACCTGATCAAGGCGGCGGCGAAACTGGCCGGCACCGAGGAGCTGGAAAACGCCTCGCTCAAGGTGATCGCCGATCACATCCGCTCCTGCGCCTTCCTCGTCACCGACGGGGTGATCCCCTCCAACGAGGGTCGCGGCTATGTGCTGCGGCGCATCATCCGCCGCGCCATCCGCCACGGCCACAAGCTGGGCATCGAAGGCAGCTTCTTCCACAAGCTGGTCGGCCCGCTGGCGGCCGAGATGGGCGAGGCCTACCCCGAGCTGGTGCAGGCCCAGGCACAGGTCGAGCGGGTGCTGCGCCAGGAGGAGGAGCGCTTTGCCGAGACTCTGGAGCAGGGGATGCAACTGCTGGAGGAGGCGATCGGCGGCCTCACCGGCAAGGAGATCCCCGGCGAGACCGTGTTCAAGCTCTACGACACCTACGGCTTCCCGGTGGATCTCACCGCCGATGTGGCCCGCGAGCGCGGCCTGAGCGTCGACATGGCCGGTTTCGAGCAGGCGATGGCCGCCCAGCGCGAGCGCGCCCGCGCCGCCAGCCACTTCGACGCCGACTACGGCGAAGGGTTCGAGATCGAGGGCAAGACCGAATTTACCGGCTATGAAAAGCTGGCCGACAGCAGCCGGGTCGTCGCCCTCTACCGTGACGGCCGGCAGGTGGATGAACTGGCCGAGGGCGAGCGCGGCATGGTGGTGCTCGACCGCACCCCGTTCTACGCCGAGTCCGGTGGCCAGATGGGCGACTGCGGCCGCCTCACCGCCGAGGGCGCCGTGTTCGAGGTGCAGGATACGAAAAAGCAGGGCGAGGCCTTCGTCCACCTCGGGCTGCTCTCCCACGGCAGCCTGAAGTCCGGCGGGTCGGTGCAGGCCGAGGTCGACTCCACGCTGCGCCGCGACACCGCCAACAACCACTCCGCCACCCACCTGCTGCACGCCGCGCTGCGAAAGGTGCTGGGCGAGCACGTGCAGCAGAAGGGCTCGCTGGTCAGCGCCGAACGGCTGCGTTTCGACTTCTCCCACTTCGAGGCGGTGAGCGCCGAGGAGCTGGCGCGCATCGAGCGCATGGTCAACGAGCAGATCCGCGCCAACCTGCCGGTGGAGACCCGCATCATGGCCATCGACGAGGCGAAGGGCGCCGGGGCGATGGCGCTGTTCGGCGAGAAGTACGGCGACAAGGTGCGCGTGCTCTCCATGGGCGACTTCTCCATCGAGCTGTGCGGCGGCACCCATGTGAGCCGCACCGGCGATATCGGCCTGCTCAAGATCGTCAGCGAGGCCGGGGTCGCCGCCGGGGTGCGCCGCATCGAGGCGGTCACCGGCCAGGGGGCGCTCGACTGGATAGACGCCCAGCAGGAGCGCCTCGGGCGGGTGGCCGAACTGGTCAAGGGCGGCCGCGACGATGCCGCCGACAAGGTACAGCAGCTCATCGAGCGCAGCCGCAGGCTGGAGAAGGAGCTGGAACAGCTCAAGGGCAAGCTGGCCAGCAGCCAGGGTTCCGATCTGGTCTCCCAGGCCGAAGAGGTCGGCGGCATCAAGGTGCTGGCCGCCCGGCTCGAAGGGGCCGATCCCAAGGGGCTGCGCGAAATCGTCGACCAGCTCAAGAGCAAGCTCGGCACCGCCGCGGTGGTGGTCGCCGCCGTCGAGGGCGACAAGATCAGCCTGGTCGCTGGGGTGACCAAGGACGCCACGGACCGGATCAAGGCCGGCGACATGCTCAAGCTGGTTGCAGAACAGGTCGGCGGCAAGGGTGGCGGACGCCCGGATATGGCCCAGGGAGGCGGCAACCAGCCGGAGAAACTGGAGGCGGCATTAGGGTCCGTTTCTGGTTGGGTTCGTGCACAAATTGGCGGCTAAATGACATATTCCCCTTTAATTCCGCCGCGTTTTGGTGTTTAATCTCCGCCCTTTGGGGTTAACCGATAACCCGATGAATTGCATACGTTCATGCATGCATCTTGTTCCTCAGGATCCCTGTCCGGGTTGGCTCTGTTGTGCCATGCAGCCCCGGGTAAAGCCCTCGAAGCGACAAATCGCTGCACGAACTTCGCGTAACTTCGTGAAATGTTCAGCATAATGCAGCTATGGCATTGATTGTTCAAAAATATGGTGGTACCTCGGTAGGCGCTGTCGACCGCATCGAGAACGTTGCGCGCAAGGTCAAGGGTTTCCGTGACCAGGGCGACGATGTCGTGGTGGTGGTCTCGGCCATGAGCGGCGAGACCAATCGCCTGATCGATCTGGCCAGGGCGATCAATCCGGAGATGGACCCGCGCGAGACCGATGTGCTGCTTTCCACCGGCGAGCAGGTCACCATCGCCCTGCTGGCGATGGCGCTGAAGCGTATCGGTTGCGACGCCCGTTCCTATACCGGCAGCCAGGTGCATATCCTCACCGACAGCGCCCACAACAAGGCGCGCATCCTCGATATCGACGAGAGCAAGATGCGCAGTGACCTGGAGCAGGGCCGTGTTGTCGTGGTGGCGGGCTTCCAGGGGGTGGATGAGCATGGCAATATCACCACCCTCGGGCGCGGCGGCTCCGACACCACCGCCGTGGCGCTGGCCGCTGCACTCAAGGCCGACGAGTGCCAGATCTACACCGACGTGGACGGGGTCTACACCACCGACCCGCGGGTGGTCCCCGAGGCACGCCGCCTGGACCGCATCACCTTCGAGGAGATGCTGGAAATGGCCAGCCTCGGCTCCAAGGTGTTGCAGATCCGCTCGGTCGAGTTCGCAGGTAAGTTTAATGTCCCGCTGCGCGTGCTCTCTTCCTTTGAAGGGAAGGAAGGCCCCGGCACGTTGATTACATATGAGGAAGATGGGATGGAAGAAGCGCTGATTTCCGGCATTGCCTTCAATCGTGACGAAGCCAAGCTGACCATCCAGGGTGTCCCCGATCAGCCGGGGGTGGCGTATCGCATCCTGGGGCCCATCGGTGATGCCAACATCGAAGTCGACATGATCGTGCAGAACATCGGCGCCGATGCCACCACCGATTTCACCTTCACAGTGCACCGCAACGACTACGACAAGGCACTCAAGATCCTTGAGGGCACCGCCAGGGAACTGGGCGCCCGCGAGGTTGCCGGTGACAACAAGATCGTCAAGATCTCGCTGGTCGGTGTCGGCATGCGCTCCCATGCGGGAATTGCCAGTACCATGTTCGAGACCCTGGCAAAGGAAGGCATCAATATCCGCATGATCTCCACCTCCGAGATCAAGATCTCGGTCGTGGTGGATGAGAAGTACCTGGAACTGGGCGTTCGCGCCCTGCATAGCGCTTTCAACCTGGATGAAGCGACCTCTGCTGTAAAATGAGTTATGGACGCGGTTGATTGTACGGCCGCATAACCCAACGTAATGTCCACAGGACCGGCGGCAACACTGTCGACACTTGTGGGTAACCTGCTAGGATTACGCAGTGGCCCCCTGGTCACTTGCGTTGCTGCTAGCGGATAAGGATTGAACTAGGAGTAAGAAACATGCTGATTTTGACTCGGCGCGTGGGCGAAACCCTCGTAATCGGAGATGAAGTGACCGTGACCGTTTTGGGCATCAAGGGAAACCAGGTGCGCATCGGCGTTAACGCCCCCAAGGACGTTTCCGTACATCGCGAAGAAATCTATGAGCGCATCCAGCGTGAAAAGGATGATAACACCGGTAATTCCTAGAATTTACCCTTTACCTTCGAAGGCTACGCAGGTATCCTTGCGCGCGTAGTTTGAAGGAGAGCTGGCCGAGTGGCTGAAGGCGCACCCCTGCTAAGGGTGTATAGGGGAAACTCTATCGAGGGTTCGAATCCCTCGCTCTCCGCCATACAAAGTAGCTTCAGGCTGGCTGGTTAATAGAACAGTAGCTGAGAAGATTCGAACCCGAGATGATCAATCATACGGTTCGACCGCTTCATGGGAATGAAGCGGAACGGAGCGAGAGCGACGGTCATCCCTCGCTCTCCGCCATACAAAGTGGCTTCAGGCTGGCTGGTTAATAGAACAGTAGCTGAGAAGATTCGAACCCGAGATAATCAATCATCCGGTTCGACCGCTTCATGGGAATGAAGCGGAACGGAGCGAGATCGATGGTGCATAAACCTCGCTCCGTCAGCAGTAAAAAGTTCTGGAAGTTGCTTGACAGTAACAGGCTCCTTCTAGATAATGCACCGCCTTACGCGCCCGTAGCTCAGCTGGATAGAGTACCTGGCTACGAACCAGGCGGTCGGAGGTTCGAATCCTTCCGGGCGCGCCATATAGTAAAGAGGCCTCTGCGAAAGCAGGGGCCTTTTTCGTTTCAGAGCAGAAACGATTTTGATGGCACGACCGTAATCAAATCGTTGTTGATGGATGCCCTCTCTGAGAAAGCGCAAATAATCATTCACATTATTTTTATCCTGCTATCCTTCTGCCGCGAAAGCAGGGAATCATGAACTGATAAAGTCGATTGGCCGTTTCACGCCAAGCGGTGTTAGAATAATCGGCTTGATGTATCGATGCGCCCCGGTAGCTCAGCAGGATAGAGCGTCCCCCTCCTAAGGGGAAGGCCAGAGGTTCGAATCCTCTCCGGGGCACCATAAATCAGATAGTTACAGCCAAGCCCCATACCCCAGCACGATATTTTGGGACAATTTAAGTAATGTTGTGCCCAACAGACATGGAATGAAATCCCACTGATACTCGCCTGCATACATTATTCATGGAGGATATATAGTGCTGGCACAAGGCGCTGTGCGAAAATCTAACAACCGGTACACCATCACTCATCCTGGCATCTGAACAAGCCTACCCCGTGAGGACTTTCTCTGGGCGGTGGCAAGTTCTTGTTTGCGACGATTGCCGAAGTGCTGGAGTTTGCGACCCGTTGGTACTGGATGTCTGATTATGGGCAGGGCAAGATCATTATAAATCCCAGCTCAGCATGAACTAAGTCGCTATTCCGGGATCAGATCTCCAAACTCAACTAGGAGATCTACTGTGTCAGCCGACTTTATGAGCCACTTCAGCACAGTACCCGACCCACGGATCGACCGCTGCAAGCGCCACGAGCTGATGGATATCCCTTTTTGTCAACCAGCGCCGTGCTCTGTGGTGCCGAAGGCTGGGAGGTGATCGAGGACTTTGGCCGGGCGCGCTTGACCTGGCTTCGACGCTACTTTCCCTATACCAAACGGCATCCCCAAGCATGACACCATCGCACGAGTGCTCAGTCGCTTGGAGCCTAAAGCGTTGCAGGAGAGTTTCATCGCCTGGGTCAATGCCGCCTGCCAGCTCAGCGAGGGGGATGTGGTCGCTATCGACGGGAAAACCGTGAGGCGCTCCTTTCAAAAGGGAGATCGCAAAAGCGCCATCCACATGGTCGGTGCCTGGGCCAGCCAGAACGGGCTGGTGCTGGGTCAGCAAAAGGTCGATAGCAAGAGTAATGAGATCACCGCCACTCCCGCGCTGCTTGAACTGATGGAGCTCAAAGGCAGTATCGTCACTATTGATGCGATGGGAACCCGGCGTGAGATCGTCAAGGCCATCGTGGCCAAAGGCGCTGACTATGTTCTGGCACTCAAGGGCAATCAGGGGACACTGAAGCAAGAGGTTAAGTTGTTGTTCAGTAAGCCCATACCCGCACACCTGGAAGCACAAGCACGGGAGGAGGAAGTTGAGTCGGGGCATGGCAGGATTGAGAACCGCCTCTACCGACAGGTGAGCCTGAGGCGAGAGGGACCCCCCTCAAGTGAAGGCTGGGCGGGTCTGAAAAGCGTCATCGAGGTCACGTCCATGCGGGATGATAGGCTAAATCGAAGTACAGAGAAGCGCACCTCATCAGCTCATGTCCTTTGGATGTGGAAACGGCGGCTAGGGCGGTATGCCGCCACTGGGGCGTTGAGAACAGTCTGCACAGGGTGTTGGACATCACATTCAGGGAGGATGAGTCACGCATTCGCCGGGGCAACGGCGCAGAGGTGATGAGTATGTTGCGTCGATTAACCCTTAACCTGCTGAAACAAAACAGAACTTCAACGGCCAATATGAAGCGAAAGCGTAAAATTGCCGCCATGGACGCTGTGCTACGTACCGAGATCATGGCGGGAATTTAAAATGCTCTTGCCCTGAACATACGGGTGACAACCCTTGACAAGGTATTAATAGTGCACTTATCCTCAGCGGATGAAAATGGTTATAGCTATGGATGGCTAGCATAATCCCTAGCAATAATTGTTAATGATAATGCATAGCTAGGGGAATTGCCGTGCTTCGCGCTATACGATATTTTCTGTTTATATCGCTTGCTATTATCCCTCTCCGCTCATTGGCTGATGTTAATGCTGCAATGGCATGGCTGGTCAATCAAAACACTGGCAAGGGCATCTATACAGCAAATGACATTGCTGAACCATATCAAACTATAAGCGAATTGGTTGAGCTTGTAAGTTTGGCAAGTTCCACGACTACTACTTTTCCATTTGATGATGCCGAGCTTCGATCGTATCTAAATTCCCACCTAAAGCCATCTGACAATACAGAAATATTATCTCGTGCGTTACTGGCAGGTATTGACTATGACTCTGCTGGTGGTGAACTGTTATCTCAACTTGTAGCAAATCAAAATACAGATGGCGGATTTGGAGGTCATCAAGGATTTGATAGTTCAATATATGATACTTCATATGCGGTAGCTGCGTTATGGCATAAAAATATTAGCAACAAGTCGTTATTGCAACACGCGATTAAGTTCATTTGTGATAGGCAGGAAGGCCATGGTGGATGGAGTATGGGTTCGAACGATGTATCTCCCGCAGTAACGGCGCGCATCATTTCTGTACTAAATAATTTTCGTGAATATCCCAATGTGCCCGCTGCTATTGATCTCGGCGTTAAGTATCTCTTAAGCAAAAAAGAAGGCCCGAATGGATGGGGTGAAATATGGGAGAATGCTGAAGTTTCATTGTCATTAATGCGTACCTCCTCTGATCCAAATACTTATTCAGATGTAATTGTAAATCTAAGTTCAACTCAATCCGCTAATGGTTCGTGGGTGGATGATGCATATATAACGGCTGAAGCACTAAAAGCGATTGTGTATGCGAGTACAATTAAGTTTCCAGTGATAGATGCTACTTCAACAATAAGCGGTTCTGTATACGATGGTGTTAGTGGTTTCGCGTTACCGGATGTGGCAATAACTATAGAGGGTAATGGTGATGTCGTGCAGTCTACTTCACAACAAACAGGTGAGTTTTCGGTAGGCGGGATTGCTGCGGGAAAATACAAAATCACATATTTTAGACCAGGTTATGACTTGGCAGTGAAAGATGTGAATGTAGAAGAAAAACAAGTTATCCATGTTGGTGCAATGGTACTTTCTCCCTCTGTTGTTACTGGTCATTTGTCTGGTGTTGTATCAGATCGCGATACTGGTGCAGGTTTGTCAGCTAGTATCACTTTGGTTGGTCAGCAAACATACTCAGTGATGACGAATCCAACTGGATACTATTCGCTCGTGGTAGCGCCTGACAGCTATGAAGTATCCATGATGGTTGATGGATATGATTCAAGACCAACATCATTTTCGATAAATTCAGGTCAGAAAGTTGTCTTCTCCCCTGCATTGTCAAAGATGAACAAAGTCGGTACGACTACGATTCTATCCGGTCACGTTTTTGATAACATGAATGCTCAGCCGCTAGCTGATGTGGCAGTTGTTAGCAGTAGCGGTGTATCAACCTCAACAGATGTAGCTGGTAGATATGAACTGGAAATTGATGGGGAAGGTGTTGTTGTTGTTTACTTTGAAAAGTTGGGTTATCAGGGGGTGCAATCTGAGATCCTTCTTGGTCCAGGAACAGAGCTCAAGGCCAACGATGTCAAGCTTGAATTATTGAAAGACTATGGGGTTATATCCGGCACAGTATTAAGTGCTAATAATAATTCTCCACTTCCGGATGTGCAGCTCATATTTTCTGGTGCGCTAGATGCCACTCTTCATCCAGGTAGTGATGGAAAATACGCCATACAAAGCCCAGTTGGTTCGGTAACAATTGATGTGAATGCTAATGGGTATGCTGCAATTACTGCAGTGGGTGATGTTGTTGCGGGACAGAATTTGAATTTTTCACCAAGGCTGGTGAAGGATGATTCAGGTACTGCTACGGTAGTTACTGGTGTCATAGTGGATTCTGATACCAAAGCACCGATTCCAAATGCAAGTGTTCAGATTATAAATGAGCTTACTGGAGAAAGAAGTCAAGTTAGTGCTGATCAGAATGGTGTCTTCCGAAATGAATCCACTTCTTCAGAGCAGGTCAGATTGATTGCGAGCGCACAGGACTATGTAAGTTCTACATGGTCTCTGGTGAAAGTGCTTGGTGGTATCGTTGATATGGGTGAGATGCCACTGGAACGTGTTTCAGTGAATAGAGTATTTGGTATTGTTAGTGATCGTGATACAGGTAAACCAATTTCTGGTGCTCTTGTTCTTGCGGTAGTGGATGGTGATAACTATGCGTACTTTACCGGAAGTGACGGCAAGTATGAGCTTAATGGCATGCGCGCAACGAATATTTTACTTGATTATCGGGCGGTCGGGTATGCGAGTAATACTGTAAATCTGGATGCTGAAACATATAAAACAACAGAAGTTAATGTGCAGTTGGTGAAAACGAACCAAGGTCAGGTGGAAATAGGTTCGCTTTCTACAGATCGATCACAATATTCTGCATATGATGATGTCTTGGTCTATCTAATGCTTTTAAATAGCAGTGATATGGATGAAGAAGTAAAGTTATACGGAGTTATATATGACCAGCAGGCTGGAGTTGTTCAGCGTTTTTCACCAAACCTTGGTGAAAATGGAAACGACTACAATGTTGCTGCGCAGTCATCGGAGCAAGTAACCTTCACTTGGAATAGTCAATCATTAACTCCTGGAATGTATCTCATTGCTGTACAAGTTTATGACGGTCTGACTGGCCAAATATTGACTGAGCAAAGTAGCAGTGTCGAACTAGTTGAAACTAAAGCTATTAATATTGACCAAATTAAGGTTAGGCCTGGATTTAGTAGAATAAATCGTGAAGAGGTTGTTTCAATCGATTTTCGACTAGTAAATTCGTCAAACGTTGCTTTTCCTATTGATGTAAGTTACGACATCACGTCGCCAACTGGAGTGTTGGTTAAATCTGGTATGCTTGCGCACGCATCTGGTGCCCTAAAATATGTCAATGACGTGTCTATTGATAAATTCCCCTTTAAGTTCATGGACAGCGGAATATATAAAGTTGTGCTAAACGTCGATGGTGACGGCGTGGAGAAGGTTAGTGGTAATGAATTCATAAATGTTGCGCCAGAGGTTCGTATTTCTCCTTCAGTAAAAATGACTCCTGATGTTGTGACAGACGATGGTGATAAGCGCATCAATATCGAGTTGGAGTTGAAGGGCGAAGAGACGGAGGCGCAATAACATGCTTTTCTCTGATGTGAAAACCTTCTATAAGGTTATGTTGTCTGTGTTGCTCTGTGCGGTCTCGCACCCATCAGATGCTGTGGTTGATAATTACGGCCGCGAGTTTGTGTTTGCATTGCAACCATACTCAACATATACAAGTGTTTCTACTGATGACGGGTATTATGTCGCTGGTTTAATAATTAATAGTAGATATGGTTCAGCTAAAGGCACAGTAACAATAGATGGCCTGGGTGTGAGTAAGAATTTTTTTGTTGAGCATGGAAAATCAACCACTGTAACACTTCCCGGTGAAGTGTTTAAGTTGCCAAATAATCAAATAGCAGATCTTGCAATATCTGTTGTGGCAGATAATGACATTGCTATTCACGCGAACAGTGGAGATCTGGGTTCTATTGATAGCTTCTTGGCGTTACCCACCTCGGTCTTAGGTAGTGAATACTATGTGTTGTCGCGTAGTGGCACTAATCCGAATGGTATTCACCAACCATCCCAGGTTTCAATTGTTGCCACAGAGAATGGTACAGAGGTTGAAATAACACCATCTGTCGCGGCTATCGGACATTCGGCAAAGGTTCCATTTAAGGTGCAGTTGGATAAGGGGCAGGTCTATAGTTTGATTGCCTCCGGGACAAAAGATTTAACTGGTACATCTGTTAGAGGGACTTCTCCCGTAGGGGTGATCTCTGGTGCAGCATGTGCGTATGTGCTGACGAGTTATTGCGATAAGCTGTCGACAATGATTCCTCCAATGGAATCATGGGGAACTACTTTCCTTGCCATGCCTTTTGCAATGCGAGATACCTATGTGTTGAGGGTGCTTGCCTCCACAAACTATACCAAAATTGCTGTGAATGGTGTGCTTGTAGCTACCCTGGGTGCCGGTAAATATTTTGAAATGACATTAAATTCTGCCGCGTTTGTTGAGAGCAGTAACCCAGTTTTAGTTGCGCAATACGCTCCAGGTAAGGCGTACGATGGTGTAGCTGACCCTCTTATGATGCTCGTTCAATCGGTTAGTCAGCAGTTACATGATTATAAAGTGTCAACGTATACTGACGGACTAACTCAAATGTATAACAACCCATATTCCTTTGCGCTTGCGCCTGATTCGTTCTTCAATTTGATTGTTCCAGATTCTGATGTTGGAAGTTTGTCAATTGATGGTGTGTTGGTGGAGCAAAGTGCATATTTCGATTTGAATATTCCAGGTTATAAGGGAGTCTATGCTGAGGTTGTTCCTCCAGGTGAAACTAAGAAAATGCTTAATAGTGTTTCGCTCACTCCAGGGGTGCGGCATTTTAAAGCGGATAAGCCATTCGTTGTTCAATATTATGGTTACACTAATATAAAATACCGTGGTAGCTATGTTAATGCTGGAGCCGGAGCTTGGGGGCTGCCTGGTGGTTTGTTGCTGAGTGGTTCATATCAGAATAACGATACATATTTACCGAATGTTAATCTTGTTCAGCAGCAAGATGATTTGGCTACGGTTATAGCAAGTGATAATGAAGATACGAATGGTAATCATATTTTGAATGCGGGTGAAGATATTAACCTGAACGGAATCATCGATTATCGAAGTGAGGATTTAAATAATAATAATCAGCTTGACCCGGGTGAGGATATTAATAGTAATGGTATGCTCGATAGAGATGCAGGAATTTATCATCTTGGACTGAAAGATGGGTCTGAAAATGTAGATATGGTTCTAGGTGAATTCGCTCCAGGCCAGGAGTATGTGACATTTAGTTTGAAGTTGATCAACCCAGAAATGCCTGGTTTGGGCGTCGTGGAGGTTATTGATGGTGGGGGGAATACTGTTACTCAAACTATTGAGTTGATAGCTGCAAAAGCTGCTTTCAAGAATGTAAAATTTGTATTTACTGCTGCGAATGACAGAAATGCTGTCGATGTTGGTTCATTTAACACACCTCCTGACATGGTGCATAATGCAGGCAACGTAACCAAATATATTTGGAATGTTGATTCTTTTAACTCCACTCAAATCAAACCGTATAACTTTGAACTGATTGTTAAAGAGCCTGCCCCCGGCGAGCGTCATCTCGTAGCGTCTAACATTGAATTGAGTTATCTGGATCTGAACGGTAATGACGTATATGAGGCCTTGGGGCCGCAATACGTGACGGTGCTCCCATCTGTATTTCAGGTTAATACACATACGGACCATGCTGTGTATGAAAGTGATACACATGCAAACATCACGACAACGTTGACAAATCTCGGTGAACATCAGGATACGACCGGCCTGAGAATAGTGGTTAAGGATTCAAAAGGAGTTGATGTAGGAGTGGTTTCATCGATCCAGAATGTGGTGGTTCAACCACGGGAAGTTAAACGGTTTAGTTATGACTTCTATACGGGAGGCATATATGCCGGCCAATATGAGGTTGTTGCTGAAATAATTAATGCTGCTGGTGAGGTTGTTTCGAGTTCATCTTCCGATTTTAGTATTGTTGAAAATTATGATGCCTCAGTTGTCGCCCGTGTGTCAGCTGATAAATATTCATATGATTTGGCGGAAATAGTGAGCATTAGTGGTCACATTGAGAATTCGGCGAAGAATGTTACGTATGAGAATCTGGTAGCAAAAATTAATATGTATTCACCTGATGGTGAGTTGTTCTGGTCAAATAAAGATGTTCTCCCTCAAATTCTTCCTGCCAGTATACAGGATGTCAATTGTTTTGCTTCGCTGGATGATGCCGGTCCTGGGGAATACAAAATATCCCTAACCATAACTGACTCTGACGATGAGTTGATTGCATCTTCAGAGGCACGATTTAAGGTTAATTCCAGTGCTGATAGTGGTGCAGGCCTAGTCGGTGAGATAGCATTCGATCCGTTGTCAGGAGATATCCTTAGGACGGAATACCTAAATATTTCAGCAGGTGTGAAGAATCTTGGTAATACACCAGTAACTAACTTGCCTGTTACTCTCGTTCTTGTTGATCCCGCTGATAAGTATATTGTTGCGCAGTGGGATAGTGCGGTCAGCACGCTTGCTGTACAGGGTGATTATTCATTCTCTTATGATTGGCGCGCTTCGGTACTGGCTGGAACGAACTATGTTGCGGTTCTATCAGCAAAGTTTGGCGATGAACAAAAAGTCCTTGCCAGTAGGAAATTCGTGATCAGTGAAAAGATAAAATCGGTATTCACCAAAGGGGTAACCGGGCGTTTGCTGATTCTGATGGATGGAGAACCAAAGTGTAGGGGTGGGGAACGTCCTTGCATTAATAACGTGAGCATTCGGCCTCCTCAGGATGACAGCTACGATGTCGGACACGACAGAAAGAAAGATGCGGATAGATACAAGCCGTCACCTGAAGAACAGCGTACATTCCTTGAAACACGGTTGAGTGAACAAGGGTGGTCCTACTCTATTGTGACAAATGGCGATGATTTTGTCAGAGAGATGCGCAGCAATGGTTATGTTGCATATGCCCTCTTCAGCCAGCGGCAAAAGCTGGATGTCCAGGCGCTGCACGAACTGCGTGAGCGTGTCTATCGTGGTGAAGGGCTTCTGGTAGCCGGATTGCATGACGAGCAGAACGGACATCTCGACAGTTCTCTGGGTATCAGGGTTAATGGCAAATATACAAATGTTAATTCATTCACTCTTCTTGAATCACCGTTGTCACTGACCGGCGATTCGCATCTTGCCTACAGTGAAAATGCGATGCGCGTCGAGCCTGTTGGAGCGGAGGTTGCCGCTAGGTTTGACTTTAAAGATTGCGGCCACAACATACATGTCGCAGGCACAGTGAGAGAAGCCTGCGTTGGTACAGACAAAGGGAAGCACAAAAACAACAATGCAGCAGTAACCACCTACCAATATGGTCTTGGTCATTCGGTTTATGCTGCATTTGACCTTCTGGCCCAGGCAGCTGCTATTCAGGACGAAAACCTGCTGGATGATCTGCTAGCTGCCAGCCTGGTGTATTCACATCCACAGGATCTGGAGACCATTCAGATGAGTGTCGTACCACTCAGCCTTGTGGTTACCAATATGGGTAGATACATTGACGGAAGGGTGCTTATTACCCTGCCTGAGGATGTGCTGATGATCGATCCGGGTAATGCTGTAATGGATACAGATGGGAAGGCGGTCTGGGCATATGGCCTAGGCAGCGATGAATCGGCTAAGCTCGATTTCTGGGTAAGCTTTCCAGATACACTGACCAATTTGACATTTAGCGCCGTAATCCAAACCGGACATGATCCTGCTTGGGAAGACTATGGTGTCACCGAATTGCATGTCAGGCCTAGTGTTTACCCTGGTTTGTATGATGTTATCAGCGACTTGAGTTCACTTTTGGATCAGAACTGGCAATACAGAAAAGCACTGAGTGAGTTGCAACACGCAGATAGAGCAATGCAACATAATATGCCAACTAATGCGCTCAATCATATGCTTAAGGCAACAGATGCATTATCGCGGGCAAAACATGAACGAGCTGGTGATATACGCGTTATGGTCGATAACGTGATAGCCCTCTATGCCCAGCGGTTACCAACGCATGGTAAAGATCCCGGTGATAAGAATAATCATTGATACGATTGGATGTCATTAACTGAATAAACATAGATACTCCACTGGAATTAAGACATGGATACAAGCTTACTTAGTGCTATTCGTACTTCTAAGGGATTTAGTCGCTCCGTTACCTACCTAATTATCGTGGCCATACTGGGCGTGGTACTTGAGCGCTCCATCTATTATGTATTGCGTAAGACCGATGCCATTCCTGCCGAAGATGTTATCGCGAAGCTCAACCGTGTTGCACCGAACAAGGCCAGCCTGTTAGGTCTGTCCAAGACCTCAGTTACGTCCACGCAAACGCAGGAAGAAGAAAAGTCCAACGAAGCCAAACTCTCATCAGCGGTTGTTGAAGTACAGGATACGCTGGATGTCCTCACCTACGAACTTATCAATGAGGGCGATCCGGCAAAGGCCGAGGAGAGACTCTCTCAACTCCAGACAGCATTGATACAACAGGACCGGCAGGCCATGGCTGAGTTCGCAGAAACCGCAGCCTGGATCGAAGAATATCAGCTCGACCCTGTGATCGCACAGCGCCATGAGGAGATGGTCGATAACTATCGTACGGAAATGGTTAGCTTGCTGGAACGCTTACAAGATATCCAGAATGCACAACAGGAAGATGACAAACTCGCCGCCGCTCTGGCCGCACGTAGACAGCTGGAAGAAAAACAGCTCAAGCGCTCGCAGCAGCCCTTCGACCCCAACGATCTCAATCCGGTATTCCACGTCGATCCGCAAAACACCCCACGGGTGAAAAAAGAGGACTTCACCAGCGGCGGCCTGTTCGACAACCCCTATCCAAAGCTTGCCGCCCTCGGCGATTTCAAATATGACACCCTTGTAGGTGCAAACGACCCTGCCTACCTTGCCGAAACTGCCGAAGTTACCCTAAGCCAGGCCATCAAAGATAAGGCCGCCGCACTGAACTACGACCCGGTGCAGATCTATCACTGGGTGCGCAACAACGTCGAATGGTTATCCACGTGGGGCGCCTATCAGAGCGCGGATCTCACCCTCTCCAGCCAGCGCGGCAACGCCATGGACATAGCCTCGCTGACCATTGCACTGCTGCGCGCTTCCGGTATCCCGGCTCGCTATGTCCATGGCACAATCAACGTCTCGGCAAACAGATTTACCAACTGGGCCGGTGACTTCGCCAACGTGGAAGCGGCGGTACACTACGCCAGTGTCGGCGGCATCCCCACCACCAGCATCATTTCCGGGGGTAAGATCAGCAGCATCGAACTGGAACATATCTGGGTTGAAGCCGCTATCGACTACCTCCCCTCACGCGGTGCAATCAACCGGCAGGCCGATAGCTGGGTACCGATGGACCCCAGCTACAAACAGTATGACTACAATCAAGGGCTTGATGTCACCGCCATCTCCGGCATTGACAGCCAGGCACTGGCCGACAGTTTTCTCGCCAGCGGTACGGTCAACGAAGCAGAAGGCTGGGTGCAGGGCTTCGATCCCACGGTGCTCCAGAACGCCCAGGTGCAGGCACAACAGGCGCTGCAAACCCAGATCGCCAACATGACCAATCCCACCGTGGGCGACGTAATTGGCGGGCGCAAAACCGTTATCCGGGAATACCCAACACTGCCCTCTTCGCTGCCCAACCCCATAGTGGTTACCGGTGTACGCTACGGTGAACTGCCGGATGGACTGCGTAACCGCATGAGCCTGGCAGTTGGTACGGACTATATGGGTTATCCTCAAGCACCAATCACCCTGCCCATGGCCAGTCTCAATAACCAGCGCATCACCCTCTCCTTCAGGCCGGCCACGGCTGCGGATGAAGCCGCGCTACAGGCCCTGATGCCGCAGGGAACCATTACCGATGTATCCCAATTGCCAACCAGCATCCCGGCTTACCTTATCCAGGTTATCCCGGAACTGAAGCTCAACGGCACAGTGATCAAAAGCGGCACAGCAATGAGCCTGGGTGAGGAACTCGGGTTTACCTACCAGTTCCGGCGTCCCATCGAGACCCAGGCGCCTTATACCTACAATGTTATTGCAGGTTCCTATCTGGCCATTGTCGTGATGGGACAGGAAGTCAGTCCACAAAAACTCAGCGACCTGCAAACCAAAATAACCAATACTCAGTCCATCCTTCAATCCCAGGATTCAACGCAACTGGCAGCAATAACCCGTGAAGATGTTCTTGGCGATATGTTCCATGCCGGAGTACTTGGGTACTACGCCGAATACAATGCCATGAGCCATATCATGGCCAGGCAGCAGCGTGGCGCTCATAGTCTGGCGGTGGGCTATGGCAGCTATGGCTATGAGCCAAGGGTTAACTATTTCTTCGGTTTCCCACGCAGCATACAGGCAGGAGGTGTGGTGTTTAACCTGCGTGGGGGCGATTACGCGGCTACCCATACTGTAGATTCAGCACAACTTGCTAAGTATCGTCAACAAATTGGTATGTTGGCTTCCAGTTTGGAGCACGCTATTCCCGAGCAGATGTTTGTGACACCCACCAATCCTGGTGAGGCAATATCAGCCGTGAAGGCCTTGGCCATGGCTACTGAGCAGGGACAGCGCATATATCAGATCACTCAACAGAATATGGCAACAACTCTGCCTAACATCCATCTTGATGCTGACACCGTGGCAGAAATTCGGAATTCCGTAATGGTGGGTAAAGAAGTAACTGTACACACCGATTCTGTCTCAATTCCGGGATGGACAGGCGCGGGTTACATTATCATGGATCCCGAGACAGGAGTTGGCGCATATAAGATTGCTGGAGGGATGAATGGGGGGTTCACCATTACAGGACTTATGGGAATATTAGTATTCTCACTTGTAAGTCTTTTTGCTGGCATGGCGATGATATTCTTGGGTACTGCGATATTAACAATAGCTGCCGGTATAGCAATAGCGGCTGCATCTGCGCTAGCCTTGTATTGGGTCGGTGACAGATTAGGGTTTGATATTGTATTTGCTGGGTTAGGATTAATGGCCGCCATGCTAAGCGCACTCGTTCTTGGGCCTGCCAGCATGGCACTTATAACCATTGAGCTGACATTATTGCTATTAAATTGGATTTTGCAGGTAATAGTTACAACATTTACTTATGTTGCCACATACAGAAGAAATGATTATGAGATTTCATAGCAACATTACAAGTAAACGTCTAGCATTTGATTTCATTATCCTGCTTCTATTCGGGCTCTCGGTATATTTTGCGCATATTGAAAATAAGGACGGATGGCCTCTATACTCTTTATTTCTAATATACTGTATATTTTTAGTAATAAAAGTGATCACATATATAAATAACAGGCATTAAGGCATGAAAGATATCCCATCATATGTCATATTTGCAATAAGCTTCAATCTGACAATGATTCCAATCATTGCGACATATATATACTTTTTAAAAAAAAAGTGGACAGATTTGGATTGCGGACATTGTACAAATCAGGATGCAAGTCACGTCACAATTACAACAAAGTTTTCTGATTTGATATGGTGGGGCTTTAGCTTACGCGGTTGCCTCCAGTTAAAGAACAGAGATATAACAATTGCAACAAGCGAGAAACATATTTTAACTTTTTCTTGCGATACCACCTTAATAGTACAAAAGTGGAAAAACCGCGTGTTGCGGTATCTGCTGCCATACTTATGTATTCGTGATAACAATAAGCAATACCTAATAATTGCTAAAGATAGTTTGTTTGACAACAAAGCGAGAGAGAAAACAAAGTTGCTATATGAGCGTATTGTTGCCGCACAAAAGAAGGTACCGTAGCCGCGATTTGAATCGCACTGTGTTCGACGGAAACTCAAAACTTGCGATGATGGAGTCATAAATATGTAAGCGCTCAATAAACCCCGTACTTCCCAACTACCGCATCTCCAAAGAGACTGCCTACGTTAACTTAACGGAGGCACACAATGTCACACCCCAACCCCCTTACTACGAAACAGCAGTACTGGCTCGACCATCTCCTCGCCTGTGAACGCTCAGGCCAATCGATGAAAGACTACGCCGAACAACACGGCCTGAGCACCAGTGCCTTCTATGCATGGAAGAAGACCCTGCGGCGCAAGGGCGTGCTCGGAACTTCATTGTAAGCGCTCAATAAACCCCGCATTGAAACGTAAGCGATAAATAAACCCCGTACTTCCCAACTACCGCATCTCCAAAGAGACTGCCTACGTTAACTTAACGGAGGCACACAATGTCACACCCCAACCCCCTTACCACGAAACAGCAGTACTGGCTCGACCATCTCCTCGCCTGTGAACGCTCAGGCCAATCGATGAAAGACTACGCCGAACAACACGGCCTGAGCACCAGTGCCTTCTATGCATGGAAGAATACCCTGCGGCGCAAGGGCGTGCTCGGAACTTCATTTCCTGTTGCGCCGTCGCTCTTTCAAAAGGTGGCGCTGCGTCATCCCTCTACCCTCCGGCTCGTCCTGCCCACTGGCCTGACTCTGGAAATCGATACCGGTATCGATCCTCAATGGCTCGCGCAACTAGTTCGCGCCCTGTCATGATGCGCCCGAGCAATGACTTGCCGGAAGTCTTCTTATGCATCAAGCCCGTGGATTTTCGCAAGGGCATCAACGGACTGTCATCCCTGGTCGAGAGCGAGATGGCGCTGGATGTGTTCAGCGAACAACTGTTTGTCTTCACCAACCGACGCCGCGACAAGGTGAAAATCCTCTACTGGGAGCGCAGCGGTTTTTGTCTGTGGATGAAGCGCCTGGAGCAAGAGCGCTTCAAGTGGCCGACCTTCCTCGGCGGCGGGGTGGCGACCCTCACCGGCGCACAGCTCAACTGGCTGCTTGATGGAATCGACCTGCGTTACGTGCAGCCGCATCAAACCCTGCGTTACAAGTCTGCCTTATAGGGCGATCGAAAAGTTCGATCATCTCCCGTTGCATGCCGGGGTAAAATACTCCGCATGGTTGGTTCTGAAAACACTCTGCCCGATGATGTTGATGCGCTCAAGGCGCTGGTACTCAAATATCGGGATGAAGCGTCATCTTTGCGTGAGCAGCTCAATCTCCTGATCGCCAAGCGTTTCGGCCCCTCCTCGGAGAAGAGCGATAAGCAGCAGCTCGGCCTGTTCAACGAGGCCGAGGCGGTGGTCGATGAGGCTGAGGAAGAGTCAGCGTCCGAGCCTGAGACCCTCACCGTTCCGGCGCATGCGCGCAAGAAGCCCGGCCGTAAACCTCTCCCCGATTACATCGAGCGGGAGGAGGTGCTGCACGACCTGCCGGAGGCCGAGAAGGTCTGCCCCCACGACGGTACGCTGCTGGAGCGCATCGGCGAGGAAGTCTCCGAGCAGCTCGATGTCATCCCCGCCAGGGTGCGGGTGCTGCGCCACATTCGCCCCAAGTACGCCTGCCCCTGCTGCCGTCAAGGTATCAAGACCGCACCGATGCCGCCGCAGCCCATCCCCAGGAGCATCGCCAGCCCCGGCCTGTTGGCCCATGTGGCCACGGCCAAGTATGCCGATGCGCTGCCGCTGTACCGCCAGGAGGACATCCTGCAACGCGCCGGCATCGACCTGCCCCGCGCCACGCTGGCGCTCTGGATGATGAAGCTCGGCGAGCTGGTGCTGCCGCTTATCAACCTGCTGCGCGACACGGTACTGGAGCACGAGATCGTGCAGATGGATGACCACGGTGCAGGTGCTCAAGGAGGAAAACAAAGCGGCGGCTTCCAAATCCTACATGTGGGTGCAGCGCGGCGGGCCGCCGGACAAGCCCGTGCTCCTTTTCGATTACGACCCATCGCGAAGTGGTGCCGTACCCGTGCGCCTGCTTGAAGGCTACCGAGGCTATCTGCAGTGTGATGGCTATGAGGGCTACGGCGCTATCGGCAAACGCGAAGACATCGTGCTGGTCGGCTGCTGGGCGCACGCCCGGCGCAAATTCGACGAAGCCATCAAGGCCCAAGGCAAGAAGGGCAAGGCCAAGGCAGGACGCGCCACCAAGGGGCTCGGCTTTATCCAGAAGCTCTATCGCATCGAGAAACAGGCCAGGGAGCTCACGCCTGAGGCACGTTATTCGCTGCGCCAGGAGCAGGCCGTGCCGCTACTGGATGAAATCCGTGCCTGGCTCGACAAGTCACTGCCCGAGGTGCCGCCGCAAAGCGCCGTCGGCAAGGCACTGCACTATCTCCATGGCCAGTGGGAAAAGCTGGTGCGCTACACCGAAGATGGTCGACTCGACATCGACAACAATGCCGCCGAACGGGCCATCCGTCCCTTTGTCATCGGCCGCAATAACTGGCTCTTCTCCGATACTGTCAAAGGTGCGGAAAGCTCGGCACGCCTCTACAGCCTCATCCTCACCGCCAAGGCCAATGGCCACGAACCCTATCGCTACCTGCGCCACGTTTTTAAAGAACTCCCCGCCGCAACCTCTGTCGAGGACTTCGAGGCACTGCTGCCTTTCAATATCGATGCAGAAGTCCTGAAGTAATGTCTTTCTTGGTGTGATATTGAGCATCGTTGGACTGGCTCTATTGGGTGTGGTTCTGGCAGCTGGTTTTACGTACGCTTTAGGTGCATGGCTGACTGAGTTCAGAAATTATCAATGCGAGTAGGGAAAGTGGTATGCCAAAATGTCCTGTATGTAATAATGATGTATCCATTCTACCAAAGCTGCTCATGATGAAGCGTCATTTCTATTGCGATAAATGCGGTGCAGACTTAACAGTAATACCCCGCAGTGTTGCCTTGACAAGTTTGGTGGGTGTATCTGTCGCCGCGTTGCTTGGTTTATTAGCTGGCGCAAGCAAGGAAAAAGCTCCATTGCTCGTTATGCTAGCTATATGGATAATGTCGTTTCTGCTGGCGTATGCAAAAGTTGCAAAGCTAAGCATTGAAAATGAACATAAAAGCAGTCCTGAAAAGAAGAAGGATCAATAGCACATGAAAGTGAATGCAGAAATGATAACTAAAATATGGACTGATGTGGGAAGACTTGATCACTACACCATTGTTGGTGCAAGCGACTCATATCTGTCCAAAACCGTCGAAGTTTCGGTAGAGAACTTGATGAATGGATGAACTGCGTCGAAGAAATTAACGACGTTGGTGAGGGTGGTGTATGGCAGTTTTTTCATGCTCTCATTTATGGTGTACAGAAGCGAAGGATTATGGGCTACGTCGATATTTAGTTTTTCTTTGGTTTTCTTTGCATTTCGATCCCCAGTAAACCAACTGATTTCAAGGGCCATTTTATGGGACTCCTAAGGGGAAGGCCAGAGGTTCGAATCCTCTCCGGGGCACCATATTCCGCTTTTTCCCCTTCCTCTACCGGCCCCGTATCCGGGCAGATTTCTCCCCGATTTCGCTCGTGCACCCTGCGTCCCATGCCGACATATGGTAGAGTGAAATAAAGGCATTTCATTTGATGTAGCTATGAGTCATACCATCACATTCAGCTCACCGCTCAGCCCGATGTGGGTCTACGAGGAGAACTACCGCCTGCTGCAGCGCCTGCTGCCGGAGATGGAGGCGGGAGGGGATCGCTATCGGCTCTCCGCCGATGACGGCAGCCGTGCGCTGGAGATCCTGATCCTCGAGCGCTGTCGCTATACCACGATGATCGAGCTGACAAAGCCTTTCTATATCGATGGCGTCTGGTTGCCGGATCTGGGCATGCAACTGCGCATCTATCACGACGCCTGCGCGGTAGAGGTAGTCTGCTATCAGGGCTGCCATAATATCCCCGCGCGCTATGAGGTCAAGCATCCCGCACCCTTCCACAAGGACGAGAAGCGTCAGGTCAACCTGCTGTTGCACGACCTGCTGCGCTACTGTCTGCGCAACAATTACCGCGAACTCCGCGAACCGGACTGTTCCAACGTCTGAGCATTCCGCCGCTCTTGACTTAAGCTGTTGTCGCTCGTATAGTTGAGTATATTACTCAAGCATTAACCCGATGATTTTAGGTGTATTTCCGGCAATCCCTGCCGGTGTTACGCCGATGAGGTGAGAGAGCATGGCATACAGTGAGAAGGTCTTGGACCACTATGAAAATCCACGCAATGTCGGCAATTTCGACAAGGATGACGAGCATGTCGGTACCGGTATGGTGGGGGCGCCGGCCTGCGGGGACGTGATGCGTTTGCAGATCAAGGTCAACGACGAGGGGGTCATCGAGGATGCCCGCTTCAAGACCTATGGTTGCGGTTCCGCTATCGCCTCCAGCTCGCTCGTTACCGAGTGGGTCAAGGGCAAGACCCTGGATGAAGCGGCACAGATCAGGAACAGTGATATCGCCGAGGAACTGGCCCTGCCGCCGGTGAAGATCCACTGCTCGGTGCTGGCCGAGGATGCGATCAAGGCGGCGATCACGGACTACCGCAGCAAGAGCGGGCGGTAGATCTCCCTGCGGCGGCCGTGATGCGCTGTCTCGGCCTCCCTCGCTGTTGCGCCGCGTGCTCACCGTAAGCAGCTGGCGCAAATACTTTTTTTCATGAAGCACCCTGATGAGGCCGGTATGTCACCGGCCTTTTTCATGCGCACGTCTTTTCCTGCGCCATCTTTCTGCCATAATTCACTTCAGATCATGTGGTTTTTTTTCCCGGGTGGGTCATGAATTTCACCGCTAGCCTCTTTCCTGCACCGTTCTACTGGCTGTCGCACGCGGCCTTTGCCCTGCTGTTCGGCTGGGCGCTCTATACGGCACCCTGGTACATGATCCGTAATCGCGAGAACCTGCATGTATTTCTCGGCTCCACCGTGGGGCTGCTGATCCTCTGGACCCTCAACGCCGGCATCAAGCCGGGGATGGGATTTCACCTGCTTGGGGCGACGCTGCTGATGCTGATGTTCGGCTGGCAGTTCGCCCTCTTCAGCATCACCCTGGTGATGGTGGGACAGGCGTTATACGGTAACATCGAGTGGTTCGGTTTTTCCCTCAACGCCCTGCTGATGGGCGGCATCCCGGTGCTCTTCAGCTTTGCGGTGTTTCGCCTGTCGTTGCTGTTCCTGCCCAAGCGTTTTTTCGTCTACACCCTGTTCAACGGTTTCTTCTGTGCCGCGCTGACGATGGGCGTGACGATGCTGCTCGCCTCCGCGCTGCTGGCCTGCTGCAGCCGCTACACCCTGGATGCGGTAATTCACGGTTATCTATCGTTTGCCCCTATGATGATGTTCGCCGAGGGGTTCTTCACCGGCATGCTGGCTACCAGCATGGTGCTGTTCCGTCCCGAATGGATCGGCTCGTTCGATGACCGGCGCTACCTGAAAGGTAAATAGCGGCTTGGCGGACGAGGCAGGCGCCGCGGTGTCGGCAGGGGAGATCACGCTGCAGGCCGGCGCACTGCGCCTCGCCGCCCGGGTCTGGGGCGAGGAGGGGGCGCCCAAGGTGCTGGCCCTGCATGGCTGGCTCGACAATGCCGCCTCCTTCGAGCCGCTCGCCGAAGCGCTCGGCGGCCGGGTCCGGCTGGTGGCGCTGGAGCTGGCCGGCCACGGCCACTCCGAACACCGCCCACCGGGCAGCGCCTACCACTTCGTCGACAACCTCCCCGATGTGCTTGCCGCAGCCGACGCCCTCGGCTGGGAGCGGTTTACCCTGCTTGGCCACTCGCTGGGGGCGGCGGTGGCCAGCTTCACCGCCGCCGCGGCCGGGGAGCGCATCGAGCAACTGTTGTTGCTCGAGGGGCTTGGGCCGCTGAGCGGGGCGGCCGCCGAAGAGCCGGCGCGCCTGCACCGCTATCTGCGCCAGCACGCCTCACAGGATAAAAGGCGCAGACGCATCTACCCCTCTCTCGACGCCGCTGCCGCACAGAGGGCCGGCAATGGCGATCTCTCCCACCAGGCGGCACGGCTGCTGGCCCGGCGCGGCACCGAGGAGCACGGCGAGGGGGTGCGCTGGCGACACGATCCGCGACTGACTTTTACCTCACCCCACTACTACACTGAAGAGCAGGTTCTGGCCGTGCTGGGCGCGATTGCGGTGCCGAGCGTCCTGGTCATGGCGGAGGAGGGGCTGCTGCAGCAACGTCCCACCACTGCCGGGCGCTGTGCGGCGGTCGCGGACCTGGAGGTGATTCGTTTGTCGGGGGGCCATCATCTTCATATGGAGCGGCCTGCAGCGGTTGCGGATCCCCTGTCAGGATTGATGAAAACCAGAGAGCAGGGGAGCCGGCCATGATACTGATAGAACTGTTCATCCTCATCGTGGTTGTTGCACTGGTGCTCTGGGCTATCCGAGCGCCGAAGGAGAAATGATAACGGAGCCTGCCCGGGAACTGCGCAGACGGGTTCACTGTTTCGTGGTAACAGCTCGCTCCTTAAACGCTAACCGCAAAGGCGCAAATATTTCTACTACAGTAGATTCCACCACATCATGCCGTCCTGAACCGGTACCCACAGGAGGTGGGCATGGCTAGTGGGCGAGTGGTTATGTCTCGTGCTAACAACACCTTGCGCCAATACTGATTCCGGTACATTTGCCTATGCTTGGTTCAGGAATCATCACTTAAGCGGGGTGCGGGATATGCTCAGGATGAGGAGATACGGCTTGTGGCTGCTACTGGCTGTGCTGGTGATCGCCGCCATCCTGGTCCTGGTCATTCCTGAACGGGGGGAGAGGGCAGCCGGAAAACCCGTATCGATTGCCATGGTGCAGTTGACCGAGGTCGATCGTGGCACCGTTGCCGGTTTTATTGAGGGCATGCAGCAGTTCGGATACCGGGAGGGGAGGGACGTCATCTATCTCAATCCCGGGCCAGTGGGCGCCATCGACCGACTGGAGCCGGCCATCGTCGGGCTGCTGGAACAGGAGCCGGATCTGATCCTCGTCTCCAGCACCCCTGCAACCATTGCGGTCAAACGCCTGACCGAGGGGAGGCAGGTTCCGGTCGTGTTTGCACCGGTGAACGATCCGCTGGATGCCGGCATCGTAAGCGATCTCAAGCAGCCCGGCGGCTACATCACAGGCATTCGCCTGCCTACCGGCGATGATCTGCGCCTCAAGTGGCTAACCCGGCTGGCACCGGGTGCCCGGCGAATCTACCTTCCCTACACCCCGACAGACAAGAGTTCGCTGGCCTCGCTGCAGGTGGTTGCAAGCGCGGCCGCACAACTCGAGCTGCAACTCATCACGCGGGCCATCGCCAATCCGGAGGAGGTCGGACGCTACCTGGCCGAGGATGCCGATAAAATCGATGCCATATTCCTCCCCCGCGATAGTGCCCTCGAGGCCCGAATAGATGACTTTGTCACCTTCGCCAACCAGCAGCAACTCCCACTCTGCGCGCCCAGCGCCACCCAGGTGGAAGCTGGTGCACTGTTCAGCTATGGCTTTGTGCATGCGGAGATCGGTCGTCAGGCGGCCCACCTGGCCGACCAGATCCTGAGGGGCATTCCTCCCGGTGTGCTGCCGGTGGAGATGGCGGAAAACTATCTGGTTATCAATCTGGACAGCGCGAAGCGAATAGGCCTCGCTCTGCCCGATGAGGTGCTGCTGCAGGCGGAACGGCTGATTTTCGAGGAGAGGCCATGAAGTCGCATGGTATTCGCAGGCGCCTGCTCTATGCCTTCATCGGCCTGGCGACCGTCCCGGTTCTTCTAATCAGCCTTATACTGGGTTGGCTCAATTACCGGCAAAGCCTTGAACAGGCCCATCTACGACAGCAGAACATCGCCGATCGCGTTGCGATCCAGGTGGATGCGGAATTAAACCGTTTGCAACGTCACCTGGAACAGGCGGTGCAGCTTACCAGTTTCCTCGACCAGGATGAGGAAGGGCAGCGGCTGGTGCTGCGGCGGCTACTGGCAGAACGCCGGACCTTTAACGAAGTTGTCTATATGGATGCGCAGGGCAGTGCATTGCTGCACCTGTCGAATGTCACGTTGTTCGAACCCGGAAACGGGCAGCATGGACACAGCACGACGCCCGCCTTTCAAATCCCCCGCGAACAGAATCGGGCCTACTACGGACCGGTCTATTACGATGCGGCGAGCAATGAACCACTGATGCAGGTATCCATCCCTGTTCGGGACATTCGCAGCGGCAGCGTGGCCGGTGTCCTCCTCGCCGAGGCACGTATCAGGACTATCTGGCAGTTGATCAGCAGTCAGCAATTGCTCCCGGGGGAGGACATCTATCTCCAGGACCAAAGCGGGAGGATCGTCGCCCATCGCAACCCATCGATTGTCCTCAGCGAGAGGATCTTTTCCTTCACCGCGCAACAAACCCGCCAGCCAGGACTGGCGGGCGGCGAGGTGCTTCTCGCCAGCAGCCAGGTGTCGGTCGGCCAGCAGCCATTTACCGTTATCGCTGAGCGTTATGTGGATGACGCGCTGGCAACCGCCCGTCAGGGTAACATTATCGGCTTGTTCGTCACGCTGCTATCTCTGCTGGCCGCGGTTGGCCTGATATTTCCTGTTTCACGCCGAATCGTCAGGCCGATCATTGCGGTATCCGATACGGCCCGGGCGATCCGCGACGGCGATCTGCAACGCCGGGTCGAGGTCGCAGGGGATGACGAAATCTGCGAGCTGGCACTTAGCTTCAACAGCATGACCGAACGCTTGCGCGATTCCCTGCTGGAGTTGCAGGCAGAAATAACGGAGCGCGAAGAGGCCGAGGCCAAACTGGCAAAGGCGCACCAGCTGCTCGACTCCATCGTCGAAAACATTCCCACCATGGTGTTCCTCAAGCGTGCCTCCGACCTGAGTTTTGCCCTGTTCAACAAGGCTGGCGAGGAGCTGCTCGGGATTGACAGGGAACAGCTGTTGGGCCGGACCGATCACGATTTCTTTCCTGCCGAACAGGCTGAACTCTTCGCCGAGATGGATCATGCCGTACTGCGTTCCAGCTCTATCGTCGACATCCCCGAGGAGTTGATAGACACGCTGCATGGTCGCCGCATGTTGCATACCCGAAAGATCGCCTTGCGCAACGAACTGGGCGAACCGGAGTACCTGCTGGGTATCTCGGAGGATATTACCGAACAGAAGCAGGCAGAGAAGGAGCTGGAAAAACATCGTGTTCACCTGCAGGAACTGGTTGAGGAGCGGACTGACGAGCTTGAGCGCCAGAGCACCTTCGTAAGCGCCGTGCTGGAAAATATCAGCGACGGTGTGGTTGCCTGTGACAAGGATGGACTGCTTTCCCTGTTTAACCGGGCAACCCGGGAGTTGCACGGCATCGAGCAGGAGACCCTGCCGCCCGAGGAGTGGAGCGATCACTATCGTCTGTTTCGGATGGACAAACAGTCACCGCTGCCGACAGAAGAGGTGCCGCTATTCCGGGCCTTCAAAGGGGAGCGATTCACCAATGCCGAGATGGCCATCCAGCACAAGAATGGTGACATATACCTGATTATGGCCTCGGGACAGCCTATCTACGATACCCAGGGTAACAAGCTGGGCGCTGTGGTTTCCATGCACGATATTACCAAACAGAAACAGACCGAAGAGGCGCTGCTTCACGCCAAGCTGGCAGCCGAGTCTGCGAACCGGGCGAAGAGCCGGTTTCTCGCCAATATGTCACACGAACTTCGCACGCCGCTCAATGCAATCCTCGGTTTTGCCCAGATCCTCTCTCGCGAAGAGGGGATTTCAGGCGAGCAGCGACACAACCTCGACATTATTAACCGCGCCGGCCTCCATCTGCTCGACCTGATAAACGATGTGCTTGATATCTCCCGCATCGAGGCGGGGCAGACCACGATTGAGGTCGCACCATTCGACCTTGCTCAGGAGCTGAGGAGTGTCGCCGAGATGTCGAAGGTACGCGCCGATAGCAAGGGACTCGTCTTTTCACTCGATGTTCTCGAGGGATTGCCACGCTATGTCAGCGGCGATGTCCCTCACCTTAAACAGGTGTTGATCAACCTTGTGGGTAACGCGATTAAGTATACCGAGGAGGGCGAGGTGAGGTTGCGAGTAAGTCCACTGCAGGACCGGGTCCTCTTCGAGGTGGAGGATACCGGCCCAGGGATCCCCGGCGAGCAACTGGAAAATATCTTTCAGGCCTTCTATCAAACCGCAGCAGGAGCAGCCAAGGGCGAAGGCAGCGGGCTGGGCCTGACGATCAGCAGGCAATATGTCCAGATGATGGGCGGCACATTGCA
>Ga0209164_1001425_pt1 | contig 31184 bp, 25 predicted proteins | sample MTBNYHSulfiMetaG_FD_187458 | JGI IMG/M metagenome (GOLD analysis project Ga0209164, IMG submission 187458) | Enrichment culture microbial communities from rom New York Harbor, USA that are MTBE-degrading - MTBE-NYH (New York Harbor Sulfidogenic)... | ecosystem: Environmental > Aquatic > Marine >... | reverse complement strand
ACCCTGATTTTGCTGTTGCGCTTGTCCAGCCCACCCCTGAGTTGGAGGATGCACGGCGTGCAGTTGGTCACCACTGTATCAACGCCAACAGCCTCTATCCCATCCAGCTTCCGCTGCAGCACAGAGTTGGACAGCTCGGGATACCTGAGCACCGTCTCACCGCCGAAGCCGCAGCAAGCGTCCGAGTCGGCCATCTCCGCCACCTCGAAGCCCTCACGCTCCAGCAGCTGCCTGGGCTCGTTGTAGACGCCGAGCCCCCTCTTTAAATGGCACGGGTCGTGGTAGGTGACCTTCTCATTTCGCAGCGCTTTCTTCTCCGCCCCGGGCGTGAGTTCGAGGACGAGCTGTGAGAAGTCGCGGACCTTTGCCGCGACCCCTTCCGCTCGCTCCTTCCACTCCGGCTCACCGGCGGTTAGACGGGGGTATTCCCGCTGCAGCATGACGGCACAGCCGGGGCACACGGTGACGATGTAGTCGGGCTCCATCTCCTCGAGCGCGGCGATGTTCCGCTTCGCCAGGCACCGCGCCGTTTCGACGTCGCCGCTGAACCATGCCGGGGCACCGCAACAGGTCTGCCCCTGCGGGTAGTAGGGCTCAGCGCCGCGCCGGCGCAGCACCTTCACCACATCCTCGCCAAGACCTGGATAGGCATAGTCGGCAACACAGCCGGCATAGAAGGCAACCGTGGGATGTCTGTCCGCCCTTGGCGATGCGAGCCTCTTCAGCCGGTCGCGCAGCGGGCGGCGGGAGAGCGCCGGCAGGCTGATGGTGCCCGCCAGTGAACTCAATGGATAGGGAAGTCGCCTGGTCATTGAGTCCCCGCCGACGAACGGCCGCTGCACATATGAGCCGACCCTCATTGCCCTGTCCAGTCGCCGCGGGTGCTTCAACACGCTGCGGTAGGCCATCCGGGCTATCCACGACAGGCCCTCTTCTTCGACCAGCGTGGCCCTCAGGGCGGATACCATGCGCGGTATGTCGATGCGGGCGGGGCAGACATCCTTGCACGCCATGCAGCCGAGGCAGAGACTCGCCGGGTCCCTGGCGTTGTCCATGCCATGCAGGAAGGCGGTCAGGACCGCGCCGATACCGCCCTGGTAGACGTACCCGTAGGTCTGTCCGGCAACCGACTGGAAGACGGGGCAGACATTGAGGCACGCGCCGCACTTGATGCAGTACAGCGCCTCCCTGAAGTCATCGGATTCCCGCATCCGCAGCCGCCCGTTGTCCACCAGGACTATGTGCATCTCACCAGGACCCTGCCCGCCGAGGTGCGGCGCGCCGGGAAAAGCACTGCTGCTCCGCCCGGTGATGTAGGAGACGTAGACCGGCATCTTCATGCCCATGGTGCTGCGGCTGAGCAGCCCGAGGATGGCAGTAGCGTCTTCGGCAGTGGACACCAGCTTCTCGTAGCCCACCATTGCCACGTAGGTGTCGGGCAAGGTAGTGACCATGCAGCCATTGCCTTCATTGGTCACGATGACCAGCGTCCCGCTATCGGCTATGGCCACATTGGCTCCCGAGATACCCATATCGGCGCTCAGATAGGCCTGCCGCAAGGCGCGGCGGGTTGCATCAAGCAACGCCTGCGGGTCGGGTCCCAATGCCTCGCCCGTTCCCCGGGAGAGAAGCTCGGCGACCTGCTCAATCGTCTTGTGGATGGCCGGCCCCACCATGTGCGCCGGCCGTTCGCCGGCCAGTTGCACAATCCACTCCCCGATATCCGTCTCCCGCACCTCTATCCCCCCGTGCTCCAGGTACTCCCTGAGCTCGGTCTCTTCGGTGAGCATGGACTTCGACTTGACCGCAAGCCTTACACCACGCTCCCGCGCCAGCCTCAGCACATAGTCATTGGCATCCGCCGCATCCCTCGCCTCGTATACCACCGCACCGGCTCGAGAAGCCTCGTTCTTGAACCGCTCCACCAACTGTGGAAGGTTGGCAATGGATTCCTCCTTAACACGGCGGATCTCCTGGCTCAGCGCGTCGAATTGGATGCCTATCATGCCGATTTGACGCGCCACTCTGAGGAGAGGCGTCAATCTGCCAAGGGCCTGCTGAAGGTTCTTGTCGGCCAGCGCCTCATGCACACGTCGGGCCATGCTTCTACTCATCGTCGCGCCTCAAAACGCTTGCTCATCTCCTGTCCCTCCGGCCAGCGGGCGCCGTCACGCCGCAGCTTCTCCGCGCGCCAGCACAACGTGCTCCTCGTCGGGGCCCTGCGCTCGGGCCATGAGCGCCCCCGGTATGTCACCGGTGGTGTTTCTTCCGGTCAGGTAGGTGACGTAGCTCGGCATCTTCCCCTGCCTCTTTGCCTCGACGAGCAGCCTGAGCCTGGCAGTAGCGTCCTCCATGGTGGACACCAAATTGCGGCCGTCGAGCAGCGTCACGTGTATGCGGGGCAGAATGGCCACCAGACGGTCGTTCCCCTCATCCCCCACCATGACCAGAGTGCCTGTCTTGGCTATAGCGAGGCTGGCCTCCGTGATACCCATGTCCGCATCGACATACGCCTTCCTCAGGGCGCGACGCGCCGCCTGCAGCAGGGTTGCAGCCTCTGGCTCCAGTTCCTCACCAGTTGCCCCAGAGAGCAGCCTGACAGCTTCCTCGATACTCGAAGGTTCGGCAGCAGCAGTGCCACGCGTTTCGGCGAGCTGAGCCAGCCATTCCCCGACCGCCGTCTCCGTCACATTGATACCGGCCCCTTGAAGATGGTGCCGCAGCCCTATCTGGTCAGCAAGCGGCGACGACGACTTGACCACAAGCCGCACACCACGCTCGCGGGCCAGATTGAGCAGGCAGTCATTGACTTCGACAAGCGTCGCGGCCTCATGGACGATAGCGCCCGAGCCCGCGGCTTCGGCCTTGAATCGCTCCACCAGTCCCGCAGCTTCCGTAGCCATTCTCAGCACCCCTCGCCAGGAATCACCCACACCCGTGTGACGCCAGGCATTGCCACACCTTCACCCCTGCTGCCGCACAAGCTCGATGCCCCTGTTGAAGGCGGTCATATTGGCATCGAAGTCGTCGGGGAAGCTCTCCCGCAGCACCGGCTCAAGTGACTTCTCATCCAGCGGCAGCGCGCCGCAGCCGACAAGGGCACCGATGAGGATGACGTTGGCGAGGATGGGGTTGCCCAGCCCCTGCGCCTCCGCAGTGGCGTTCACCGGCCATGTTCTGGCCGATAGCTGCCTGATAGCCTCCAGGAGGTTGTCCATGCTGGGGTAGTCCGCATCACCGCCGGTCACGTCGATGGAGTATATCGGTCTGGTGTTGACGATGGTGACGACGTCTGGATTGCCGAATTGCCCCAGCATGCGCAGCGTCTCCACCGGCTCCATGCCAAGGATGACGTCGGCCTGGCCATCGGATATGAAGGGGCTGCACTCAGCCTCCTTCGAGATCCTCACGTGGCTCATGACCGCTCCACCGCGCTGCGATGCCCCGTACGTCTCCCCGATAGTCACCAGGAGCCCTTCTCTCACCAGCGCCTCCCCGATGACAAGAGACATCCTCACGTTGCCCTGTCCCCCTACCCCGGCGATGATGAGATTGAGCGGGTCCTTCATCAAGGCTGTGGCACTCACGTTGCCTCCTTTGTGATCGCCCCCTGCGGGCATATGTCAGCGCACACTCCGCACCCGGTACAGATAACCTCGTCGATCCTGGCCTTCCCAGCTTCCTCGTCCCATATCAGTCCGGGGCAGCGAAATACCCTGGTGCACAGCCGGGCGCAGCCGCAGGTCTCCCCCACGCATATGTCGGGGTCAACCCGCACCGTGTATGGTTTCGTCTTCTCCCGGTGGCTCCGTACGAGTTCACACTCCCGCCGCATTATCACCACCCTGGCCCTGCCCCCGTCGGCCATCATCTCCAGCACAGTCGACGTGGTGCCGGCGAGGTCGAACGGGTCGCACACCGCCACGTCCACCCCCAACGCGCGACATATGGCTTCGATGCTGACCGCTCCCGTTTCCTGACCGGTAGCCGTGACGCCCGTCCCGGGGTGGGGCTGAAATCCGGTCATGGCGGTGGCACTGTTGTCCAGAACGACCAGAATGAAATTGGCCTCGTTGTACACCCCGTTTATCAGCGCCGGGATGGCGGCGTGGAAGAAGGTGGAGTCGCCGCACACCGCCAAGACCGGCTGGTCGAAGCCGAACTGCGCCAGCTTGCCCAGACCGTTGGCAACGCCAATCCCGCCTCCCATGCAGTGCATCGTCCTCACCTGGAAGAACCCGGCCGGGCCCAGCGCCATGGAGTAGCAGCCTATGTCGCCGGTGACGATCCCCTGCCGTCCGTCCAGCTTGAGCGCGTTCTTGATCGCCCAGAAGGTGGCGCGATGAGCGCAGCCGGGGCAGAATGTCATCATGCGCTGCGGCACATTAGCGCCCGCAAGCTCGTTCGCCTTCTTGCCGTACTCAACGTCCCGCGTCTGGTATTCAAGACTCAATACGGCTGCTGTCGCTTTGCCCACGGCATCCGGGTTCAGCTCACCGTAGGCGTTTATGTGCCCCGAGCGCTTGCCGTAGAAGACCGGCCGCGGGCTGTCGGGAGGCAGAGCGGCGGCCACCTCCATCACGCTCCGCTCAAGGAAGGGGTCAATCTCCTCGACCACCAGGACCCTTTGTGATCTGCCCAGGTGCCCTTCGACCAGTTTCTCGGGCAAAGGCCACAGGGTGCCGAGCTTCAGGATGCCCACCCTGTCCTCCAGACCCAACGCCCTGACCGCCTCCAGTGAGTACAGCCAGCAGCTCCCGCCCGTGATGATGAGCAGGTCCGCCCTGTCCGGACCCACGTACCAGTTGAACGGAGACGATTCGAACTTCTCGCGGGCGTTTTGCAGCTTCACATGCGCCAGGGCATGACGCAACGAGCTCGGCACCGGCATGAACCTGGTGGGCATGACGCTTCGTGCGTCATGCACCTGGTCGAAAAAGGCCCGCCGTTGCGCTTTCGGCAGTTCACCCAGCTTCACCACGCCCCTTGCATGGGCAATCCGAGTGACACTTCGCAGCATACAGATGGTCCCCAGTTCTTCCGAAAGGTCGAAGAGCCACTTCGTCATGTCCTTGCATTCCTGGAAGCTGCCCGGTTCCAGCAGAGGGATGTCAAACCACTTGGCGATGGGCCGTGTATCCTGCTCATTGGAGCTCGATATGGCCGAAGGGTCGTCACAGCCAACGAGAACCAGTCCGCCGGTGCCGCTGCCAGTCATCACCAGGTTGACCAAGAAATCCGACACGACGTTCACCCCGTTCTGCTTCATGGAGGCCATGGCCCTGATGCCAGCAAAGGACGCGCCAGCGGCCGCTTCCAGAGCCACCTTCTCGTTCACCGACCACTGCGCATAGATTCCTGCCCTGTCAGCCACCGACGCCAGGCTGTCCAGGATCTCCGAGGAAGGCGTCCCCGGGTAGGCAGCGGCAAACCCCACACCCGCCTCCAGCGCGCCACGGGCGATCGCTTCGTTTCCTATGAAGAGCTGCCTGGTGCCGGGAGCATCGATGTCAATGTTCGCCATGGCGTCCACCCTCCAATCGTCTCTATGGCATCATGCCAGAAGCCTGTCGACCACGCCTGCTGGCAGGCCCAGATAGAGCAGGTCACTCCTGCTACCGGTCCTCCCCGCGATCTGCTTCAACGCCCGCACCTTCTTGAGCAGCGCCGCTTCCTTGAGATGGGCCAAATTCTCTGAGGGCAATGCTGCTGTCTCCAGCTTCCCGCTGGCCCTTGCCCTCTCCATAACCTCGGCACCCGCCTCGGTGCGGACAACCACGGTGTTCCAGCCTTCGATCCCCTCCACCGAGCCCACCGAAACGTCGGCGAACTCCGCCGTCATGTCGAGACACAAAGCGCATGTTGACATAACGAATTGGCGAACCTGCTTGAGCGGGAACGACGTCCGGCCTGACGCAGTGTAGGCATCGAAGCGCTCTGCGGGAGGCGGCGGAATATCGAACCTGAGCACCTGGGGCAGGTCAAGGTTCTCCCTGAGGAAGCGATGGAACCCATCAGGTGACAGGGCCCAGGTGCAGAACAGCCCGACTGTCAGCTTGAGGTTGCCTATATCGACCCTGTTCTCCGGGGAATTCAGCTTCATCTTGGCCACAGCGAGGCACTGGCAAGGGGTAGCCACAAGCGCGAGGCGCTCTTCGCTCTGCCTGGGAACGCGATTAAGCGCCTCAAGCACCGGGCAGGCCATGTAGTTGGAGCCGGCACAGTCGAGGACTTCCTCCTCGCTTCGAGCCACGTAGGGTACGGGGACCCTATCCTCTGAGTCCTTTGACACGACTGCGGCGTCAACCAGGCCCTCCGCCAGCGCCACTGACAGGAGTGTGGTCACCGTGCCTCCATACTGCGCCCTTTCCCTCGTGCCGGCATCCGTCGACCGGGCCATGAGTACCTCCCTCATGGTGCCCAGTTCATCGCCAGTGTAGGGGAGTCCGAAAGTCTTCTGGCTGATCGCATCCATGTCTACATAGGTCCTCGGGCAGTACAGGTAGCACTGCCCCTCTGCCAGATTGCAGTTGTCGAGCAGCACAATCCTACCTTTGTAGGCCACCAGATAGGGGCAGGCGCCTACACATGCACCGCAGAGTGTGCATAGCCCGGCGTCGATGACCTCATCCAGCAACTCTCTGTAGCCTTTAGGTTTCGTCGTCACGATACCTCCCTGAATCTCGGCTCCGGCCCGTCGGGGGCCACCGCTCACGCCAGATACTGTATGGTTCCGTCGGGCACCACTGCCGCTCGCGCGCCCTGGGGGAAGTCCTCGTTCAGAATCCCCATTGCCTCAATCCAGGTCCGCACCCACACAGTATCAGGTATGGCCAGCCAATCGCCAAAGGACCTCTCGAACTGCGGCGACATCACGATCAACCTCTTCAACCAGGGCAACTGGAAGCGAAGCGGCCTGAAGAGGCGCCCGCCCCTCGACTTGCCGAAACTGCCCAGCAGGTAGTGCACCACCTGGCCGGCAGGGCAGTCCATGATGAGCACCAGGTCGCCACCCTTCTCCATGAGCATCGGTATGCCCATGAGAAGCCCGACGATTGCCTCATTGGCCTTGCTCAGGTTGTTCACCACAGCCACTTCGATCCCAGGGACCACCCTGGTAGCGTAGTGCGGCACGGCGGACTTCAGCGCCTGGTTGAACTCGGCCTCAGTCTCGCCGGCGAAAACAGCGCAGGGCTCCGCTCTGCCGTTTATCATAGTGTCTATCTTGAAATCCAAGCCTATCATACCGGCGGCCTCAGTGAAGTCCCGCATCATGGGATTGTCGATGTACTTGCCCGGGCCCACCGTATCGTGCCGTCCCGCGTCCCTGGCCTTGAATTCGAGGCGATGAAAGCCTTCGATGGAGTCGATTGAGGCTATGCCGGGCAGGACGATCTTCCCCCCGCCACCGTACCCGCTCTGCACATGCGGCACAATGGACCCTATCCCTATCTTCAGGTCACAGCTCATCACCTCGGCGTTCACCGAGAGCTCGGTGCCCTGCGATGTGCAGCCGACATGCTGGCAGTTCTCGTAGGGATTGTGATTATACACCGGGAACCTGTCCAGCGTCTCCGCGCCAAGCTTCTTCTGGAAGTCCTCGAAGGTATGCGCGCCATGAGAGCCGGTGGCACACACGAACCTGATGGCGTCATCACGGACTCCCGCTGCTTCCAGTTCCCCCAGAACGTAAGGCAGCAAATCGGCGACCCTGGTCGGGCGGGAGAGGTCATCGAAGATGATGGCCACCTCCTTTCTTCCTCGAGCCAACTCATTGAGGGGTGGGGCGCCGATAGGGTAGTCGAAGGCAGCCCTTATCTCTTCAGGCGTAACGTGAGGCGCATCGTGCCCGCTCATGCAGCACGGCACCACCTCCCACGACTCGGGGAACCGCAGCTCCAGCTCTGCATTGCCATACCATATTCGCGTAGGAACACTGAAGGTATTCTTGCTCATGCGCTCTTCTCCCCTCGCAAGCCGGGCGTCACCAGATGTCAGTCCTCCGACAACCAGGCCCTGGCTGCCGCCGCCGCGCCCAGGGCGGTGACAATCTGAGGCTGCGGCGGCACAAGCAACTCGACACCCAACCCCTGCTCCACCACCCTGACCAGCCCGGTATTTAGCGCGCCGCCGCCACAAATGGCACAGGGAAGCTCCAGCCCGACCTTTTTGCACAGCGAGGATATCTTGTCGGCAAGAGCCTTGTTGACCCCGGCAGCGATATCCTCCTTTGACACACCTTCCGCCACTCTGGTCACCGCCTCCGATTCGCCGAAGACGGCGCATCCTGTGCTGAAAACGATGGGCTTCTTTGACTTCAGCGAAAGCGGGCCGAAGTCGGCCAGGTCTATGCGGAGGACGTTGGCAATGGCCTCGACGAACTGGCCGCTTCCAGCAGCGCACCGTTCGCTCACGGCGAAGTCAACCACCAGCCCCTGTTCATCAATACGAATCACCTTGGTGGACTGACCGGCAACGTCTATCACTGCCCTGGCTGACGGGAAGATGTCTATTGTGCCCCTGGCGGTGCAGACTATGTCACTCATCTTGTGATTGGCGAAGTGCACGTTGGCGGCACCGATTCCCGTAGCCACTGTGGCATCGATTCCGTCCCGGGCCAAATCGGCCCTGGTCACAAGCTCCTGTCTCACCGCTTCAGCCGTGGCGCGGTGATTGGCGCCGGAAAGCATCACATGGAAAGCGAAGAGTCCGGTGTCTCTGGCAAGAACTCCTTTGCTGTATACCGAGCCAATGTCGATGCCACAATACCACGCCATCGCTATTGCCACCCTAGGTGAAGAAGGTAGCCTTCTTCAGTCGCCGCAGCTCAGTTGGCGCACGCTCACCCCTGGCCACCGACTCCTGCCACAGGTCCTTTGCCAGTATCGCAGCGCCCAACGCACCGGTGATGAGCGGGTCCTCAGGAACGAGGACCTCGCAGCGCAGGTGCTCTTGCATCGCCCTGACGATACCATTGTTCTTGGCCACACCGCCGGTGAGCACCACGTCAGGCTCTATTCTCAGCGTCCGTGCCAGTCCAACCACCCTGCTCGCCACCGCATCGTGGAGCCCGGCGACGATGTCCTCCAGCTTCTCCCCCTCGGACAGGCGTGCCACCACCTCCTGCCGGGCAAACACGGTGCACAGGTTGCTGACATGCACCTTCTTGCGCGACCGTAGTGAGATATCCCCCATGTCCTCGACCTTAACGCCAAGCGCCACCGCGATGACCTCGAGGAACCGACCCGTCCCCGCGGCACACTTGTCGTTCATGGCGAAGTTCACCACCCTGCCGTGACTCACCTTCATGCACTTGGCATCCTGGCCCCCGATGTCGATAGCCGTCTTCACATGTGGAAACAGGCTGTACACCCCCCTGGCGTGGCAGGTGAGTTCGGTGATCCGGCGGTCGGCAAAGGGAACGTTCAACCGACCGTACCCGGTGGCTACGACATACGATACCAGGTCAAGTTGCAGATTGGCTTGCTCCAACGCCCTCTGCATGACCTCGTTGGCCAAACGGCGGTGTTCCGGTCCGGTAGGGCCCTTAACCACGGACAGGACCTTGCCGTCCACGTCCGTAAGGAGGACCTTGGTCATGGTAGAACCTATGTCGACCCCGGCGAAATACAAGAGCTTCTCTCCACCAGCGGCCCTAGCCGATCGTCTCGAAGAAAGCCTCGACCCTCGTTCTCAGGGGCGCCAGAGCCCCTTCTGCATAGTCGTATTCTATGTAGATGCTGGGAATGCCGACGGCGTCGAAGTAGTCTCTGAGCGAGGGGACCTCGAAAGCGAATGGATCACAGTAGCGGACAAGCAGGAGAATGGCAGCGTTGATACTCCACTCCTCCACCACATCCTTCAAGTAGCCGAACCGCTTCTCCAGGTCCTGTGAATACTCTTTCGTGGTCTCACCGTCAGCACCCTGCCGGAAGGTGCGGGCGCACGTGATGTCGTCCATATAGTGGCGAGCCAGTCCATCCATTGGCTCGTCCGTCAGCTTCACTTCGCCCCGGTAAGCCCTCATGCCACCGCAGCCCTCGTCCATCACCACATTGGCCCCGGACTCGAGTATCTCCATGATGGCCACGTCGTCGAGGGTACTGCTCCATACCAGAAGCCGCACCGGTTTGAGCTCAGGGCCGCCCGTGGTGCGCCCTTGCACCTCGCCGATGACTTCTTTCAGCAGATCGTTGCCCTCAGCCACGGGGAGGCTCATCAACGCTTTGACCACCTGAAGCATCTCCGTTCCCGATACGAGCGGTGGCGCCGGCTTGGTCAACTCATACAGCTCCTTCACCAGGGCTCGCTGCTCGTTGTGAAACTGGATGGCCGACCTGAGTCTTTCCACGGTAAGCTCCTGCCCGGTGAAAGCCTCAAGCGTCGCCTTCAAGTCGCTCAACTGCCCTCCGAAGTACTCCACCGCCTCGGGACGGACCGTTCCCGGCACGTCCATGAAATGAAAATAGGGATAGCCTACGTAGGACTCCCACAGACGGGCCGTCTTCTCTTGAGGGTCGCAGGAATGAGCGACAACCATGCCGTCAAGGAAATCGTCCTTGGCCTTCAATGCGCAGTCAAAGCAACTACGCATGAACGGGCAGAACGATGTCGGCAAGGCTCTGTCGGCCTCGGTGACCGGTTCTCTGATGTCCCCATAGGTCCTGTAGGGAACAAGGCCGAGGGCGCTGAGCATCTCGACGGGAACATACACGCAGGGATAGCCTATCACCCTGGAGCCTTCCGCCCTGAGCTGTCTGGCTCTGCGGGACCGCTCCTGATACACCTGCTTGGCTTTGGCAAGCCCTCTGCTGTCGTTTGGCATGGTGTGCTCACCGAACCGAGACTTGCTGACGTCTCACCAGTCCAACCCTTCCTGCCTCCTCACTCCCCTGTAGTGCTGCATGCTCTCCTCGAAGGGCTCGGCCCTTGCCAGAGCATCTTCGGGGTCGAACAGCCTGAGGTCCACGATATCCCCTTCCATGATGAGCGAAGGGACCTTCAACCTCTCCCTGAGTAGGCTCGCCACGTACGGCAAATGCGTTGAGGCGCTGCGACAACTGATAAGAGGGTGAAGAAGAGCCCCGTCGCACTTCCATTCTCCGGCATACTTGAGGTAGGGGTAGGCCAGAGCGCCCGCGGGTACGTGCTCGTCGCGGGCGTCCTCGTAGTAGCCGACGAAGGTCTGCAGGCCGAACCTGGTGATTCGCTCCAGGGTATTGCCAACGCCGCTCAGGTCAAGGGGGATAGGAGGCCGGTAGCCGAAGCTCTCAACGACGAAATTCCACCCGCGCTCCGCCAGCCGGTCGAAGAACCCGAGGCTGTGCCACGGCGGAAGCTCGGCGAATACCAGACGGTATTTCTCGTCGGCGATGGCCCCCACGCCGTTGTCCACCCTGGCTTTCACCTCGGCGTACATGTCCTGAAAACATCGCAGCGAATCCCGCAGGTCGCCCATCATGAACAGGGCTGCGGGCATGGCGCTCCAGAAGTCCCGGCTGTGCATGGGGCAGGGCCTCGCCTTGCGCAGCTCGTTGACCTCGTGCCACACCCGGTTGACCTCTATCATGAGGTCCACCGTCTCTTCCAGCCTGTCCCAGTCCATCTTCCGGCCGGTGATGCGCTCGACGAAGGCAACGAAGTGCTCGAGGTGTCTGACCCCCAGCTCCACCATTCGCTCGCGCGCACCCTCCAGGAACAGCTCCTTCACCCCGGGCATCGGTGATTCCAGCGTCCACACCGGCACGTCCATATAGCGGCCCAATGCCTGGAACCACTTGTATCTCGCGTCGCACACAGCGGATGACGCCATAAGGAATATCGGTTTCGGCATTCCACCCAGCGGCGCCTCTGCGGGTATCTCGCCCCCCAACTCCCGCATCATCTTGGAGGTATAGCCGAGAGTGGCCCGGCTGTAGCCGCAGAGATGGGTGGGGAAGCCATCGGCATCAGCGTATTCGAGGTACGGCTGGGCAAACCCCGTGGCGGCAAGGGCGGCACCGTAGTTCTCCGGATAGACCACCTCGAGGTCCATGGCCTTGAGTATGGGGTCGCCGTAGTACCAGTTAAGCATGGCCCACACGGTGGGCTTGCCCGCCCTCATGGCTTCGACGCTCTTCAGGTAACTCTCGTTTACCTTGGCGCGAAGGGGGTACATCGATTGTAGCCGGTTTATCGCCCTCTTCTTCTCTTCCACCATCACGGGGCCACCACTTCCCGGCAACACTCTCGCCTGATGCCGGTGCCTGCTCAAGGTCAATTCTATCATACATCGGCGGGCGGCGTGACCGCCAACCCCACCGCCGGTGGAGGGTGCTGTTGACGGGCGACAGACCGTGTAATAGACTACTCCAGCACTGCCCATGCCCGAAAGACTGAGGGACGGAGGGACAGGGATGCCCATCATGTGGAGTCCTGCGTCGAACCCGGCGCCGGCTGCAACAGGAACTCAACGCAACATCGGGAGGGACTGAAGTGACAACTACCCAGAAGCTGTACCTGTTGGTGTTTCTCATATTCGCCATCGCCTACATTGGCACCATTCCAGTCCAGCCCTACCCGGGGCATTTCGTCATCAAGGCCATCCCGGTGCTGACTCTCTCCGTTCTGGCCCTGACGAAGGTCGCCGGCCTGAAGGGCAAACTCCTGTTCGCCGCCCTGGTGTTGTGCGCCGGCGGCGACATCGCGCTCGCGCTGGGCCAGGGGCAGTATTTCACTATCGGCCTAGGACTGTTCCTCGTGGGCCACATCGTGTACATAGTGGCGTTCTCCAGGGACTTCAAAGCCCGGAGGTCGAGGATCCCCATCGTCCTTGTCCTCATCGCCTACGTTATAGCCATCGCCGTAATCATGACGCCCTCCCTGGAGGACATGATGATACCCGTCTACGTGTACATGGTGGTGATAACCCTGATGGGCATCTTCGCCGCACTCAGGGGTCCAAGAAGCATGCTCGTTCTTTACGGCGCCATTTCCTTCATCATCTCCGATTCAATCCTCGCCATCAACAGGTTCATGACGGCCGTGCCAGGGGCCGACTACATTGTAATGGTCACCTACTACCTGGCCCAGATCCTCATCGTCTGGGGATTCCTGTACGATGAGAGACAACAACGCCGCGTCGCCGAGGAGGGGCAAACATGAAGTCAAATTGTGGGGACTGCCCGATGCGCAAGCGCGCCGAGAAGAATCGGAAGGGAATAGGGAGCAGGCTGTGGCACTGGCATACCCGCTGGTGCCCCGGCTGGAAGGCGTATCAACGGGAGCTGGCCGAACAGGGAAAGGAGTGAGGCTGGAAGCACCAGGCAATGGAAGGGATCGTGACGCTGCCTGCCGCTACCGAGCTGGCCGCGCGCCGCGACCATCTTCGGCTGGCAAATCGTGCTCATGTCAGGCTTCCCCGTCGAGAGCGCACCCCAACTGAAGGCCAAGGAACGTTACAGTAGAGATGTCGAGAGTCCTGTCCCTGCTCACAGCGGCCAGGTTTGTTCTGGAAACGCAAGGGGCCGAAGCCTTGCTTCGCCGCGGTTTCGCCTTTGTCTTCTCCCAGCTTTTCGAGCGTCGCGTCTACTATCTGTATGCCGACCCCTTGGAAGACCTGAGGAACCTGAATGAGGCCGATTTCCTGCCAAAGGTGGACAGCTTCGACTTCAGGATCGTTCACTCGAACGAGCAGGCCGACGAGCTGGAGAAGTGCGGGCTGGAGTTCCGGTCACGGGTCTTGAACGCCGCCCACAAGCTGGATGGAGGGGCCATAGCGCTTCTCATCTTCGTCGAGAAGAAGCCGGTTCACGCTAACTGGCTTGCCCTCGACGAGCGAGCGCAGAGGGCGCTGGGTGAGCCTCCCTACAAGGTGGATTACCTCAACCATGAAGCCTGCTCTACCGGGCTGTGGACTCACCCGCGATACCGGCAGAGGGGACTGCGCCGCTACGCCAGGTTCAGAATGCTGCAGTTCTTGCACGATAGAGGGATTCACACGAAGCGGGCTGCCATCGAGAAGCGAAACGTCATCGCCCAGCAGGGGCGTCGTGAGTATCCTCACGGACCGTACGCTGAAGGCCGCCACCTGAAGGTGCTGTGGTGGAAATCGTGGAAGGAGACGCTATTGGAGAGCCGATCCGACTGACGGCGACGGTGGTGGCCCTCACGCGCTGAGTATCTACCGGCAGCCAGGGTCGGGCGGTTACGGCTCCTCCTCCGACAGCCGTCTCAGGATGTCCCAGAAGGCCCCCCTGTAGCCCTTCCTGATGGCGTCCACCAGGACCGTGTTGTCGTCATAGTTGTAGTTCTGGTCACCGGCCGCCGGGGTGTGGAGGAAGAAACGCTCATCACCGCCGATGACATGGGAGAGATACTGCATAGCATCGTCTCCCAAATCGCGGGAGACGTAGAACACGGGCATGGCGAAGCGGGGTTCCACCTCAACCGCCCCGTGGAGGCTGGGGTTGTCGCTCAAGGGGCCCTCAGCATAGACCATATCCGCCAGAGCCGTTTCCGCATAGACCCTAACACCCAGGGCAGCGCCCACGCGGTCGGGCGAGATGTCCTTCATCACCTCCACGGTATCCTTGAGCGACTCGCGCGTTTCTCCCGGCCCACCCAGCAGCAAATCGTACATGCAGACGAGGCCGGCCTCACGGCAGATGTCGGCGGTGCGACGCAGGTCGTCCACGGTGAAGTCCCGTCCCAACGTCTTCAGCATCCGGTCGCAGCCCGAGTCGACGCCGAAGTTAATGCCGACACAGCCAGCCCGCTTCATGAGGAGAGCCAGTTCCGCGGAGAACGGTCCCGGCGACGCATAGGTGTACCACCTCACTTTCTCCCCCAGCCCACGGCCCGCTATTTCCCTGCACACCTCCTCGGCATGAGACCGGGGAATATTGAACTCGCTATCACACAGATGCAAGTGGTCTACTCCCTGACTCAGCAGCGCCTCCATCTCAGATGCCACGCTTGCCGGGTCCCGCAGGCGGGTCTTCTTCCCCTTGCACACCGGGTCCACGCAGTAGATGCAGGGCATGGGGCAGCCACGCTTCGTCTCCAGACAGCTCATTCCGCCATCGTCGAAGTAGCGCCGGTTGTCCACAAACGTTCTTCGCGGCACGGGGAGCGTGCGCAGGTCAAGATAGTGAGGAGCATTGCGGCCAAAACCGTTTGCGGAGCGATACACCAGCGCGGGTACACCGTAGACATCATCCCCACCGGCAATCCTCCGCAAGAGAAGCGGCAGCGAGTACTCCCCCTCTCCCCATACCCCGAACTCAACCTGGCAGTAGGCAAGAACCGCCTCGGGCATGACGGAGAAGCCGGACCCTCCAAGCACCAGGGGGGCGTCGGTCTGTGCCCTGAGGCAATCGACAATGCTCTTCAGTTGAGGCAGAAAAGACCTCCTGGTGGCAAGAGAGCTGTCGTCGATGTTGCGGAATGTCACAGCCATCGCCATAACGTCATCTCCCGCCAGGCGTCCACCTATGGCGCTGGCGTAGTCAGGCGAGAAGCACAGATCGAGGACCTCGGCTCGAAAGCCCCTCTGCTCCACGGCTGGCGCGAGATAGTCCAGCGCCAGTGGTGCCACCGGCGGCTGCATCAGGTTGGAGTTCACCAGCAGGACCGTCTGTTTCTTCATTTACCGTCTTTCGCTTCCCGCTTCTCCCCGAGAAAGGCCGCCACACGTTTCGCTCAACACGCAGTATCACCGCTAGCGCCGATACGTGTCAACAGCGGCAGTGCACGCCATTGCGACACATCCAAGACAACCGGGGCAAAGAGCAGCTATAATGGCCTTCGGTGTATCGCACTCTAGCCATCCGGCGTGTGGTTGGCCCTGCATCGCCGTTGCATTGCCCGGGCCAGCCGGAGCTGGGGTGGGTGCACATCGAAACGAGATAGGATGCATTCCAGGCTTCGAGTAGGAATCGACGTTGGTGGTACCTTCACCGACCTGGTGGCTTTCGACGAGGACAGCGGTGAGACCCTTCTCATCAAACTCCCCTCGACCCCCCGTGACCCCAGCGACGGCGTGATCCAGGCATTTGTCCACCTCAGCGACAGCAGCCAGGGACAGGTTTCCGTGCTTGTACACGCCTCTACTATTGGCACCAACCTGTTCCTGGGCCAGTTGAATCTGGATATCCCCAGGGCAGCGCTGGTCACTACCTCTGGCTTCAGGGACGTGCTGGAGATCGGCCGCCAGAGGCGGGCGGAGCTGTACAACCCCTTCTTTGAAAGACCGCAGCCGCTCGTCGAACGGCATCTGAGGTTCACCGTCAACGAGAGGATGAGTCATGAGGGAAAGGCCATCACGGCGGTTGACGAGGAACGGGTGAGAGCCCTCGCCCGTGATATTGAGAAAGAGAAGATTGAGACGGTGGCGGTGGGCTTCCTCCATGCCTATGCCAACCCGGAGCACGAACGCAGGGTCAAGGATATCCTGGAAGACGAGCTGCCAGGCACCGTCATTGTCGCCTCCCATGAAGTGAACCCGGAGTACCGTGAGTATGAACGCATCAGCACTACCGTGGTCAACAGTCTGCTCATACCGGTGGTCTCCCGCTATCTGCAACGGATCAGGGAGAGGATGAACGACGCAGGAGCCGGAGCCCCTGTTTACATAATGCAATCGAATGGCGGCCTGGCCAGTATCGACGTGGCGTCGCGCCTACCCGTAGCCACCATTGAATCGGGGCCAGCCACCGGCGTAACAGCCTCCGCCTTCTGGAGCCGGATGCTGGGAATCGACAATGTCCTCAGCTTCGATATGGGCGGGACGACGGCCAAGGCAGGGGCAGTCATCGACGGGAGACCGCAGGTCAGAAGTGAGTATGAGATAGGAGGGAAGATCCATGGCGGCCGCATCGTGGGTGGCAGCGGCTATCCCGTCCGCTTCCCCTTCATCGACCTTGCCGAGGTGAGCGGTGGCGGGGGGACCATCGCCTGGGTGGAGGGAGGCGACGCCCTCAGGGTAGGCCCGGTGAGCGCCGGGGCCGATCCCGGCCCCGCCTGCTACGGGAAAGGCGGAGACGACCCCACCGTCACCGACGCCAATCTGATACTAGGGAGGCTCGGGCCCGACGGGCTCGCCGGTGGCGAGGTGAGAACCCTGCCGGAGCTGGCCGAAAGGGCTATGGAGGAGAAGGTAGCCAGGCCTCTCGGCATTCCCCTGGTCCAGGCAGCCCACGGCACCATCGAAATCGTGAACAACCACATGATGCGCGCCTTGAGACTCGTCTCCATCGAGAGAGGCTACGACCCCCGAGACCTCACCCTCCTCGCCTTCGGCGGCGCCGGCCCCATGCACGGTCCGTTCCTTGCCGAAGGGCTGGGTATAGCGGAGGTCCTCGTACCGCCCAGTGCGGGAGCCTTCTCCGCGCTGGGGCTCATACTGGCTGACTTCCGCCACGACTTCATACGGAGCGTGATGAAGCTGGCCCCCCTGCTGGACCACAGGACGCTCGAAGAGGCCTTCCAGAATCTGGAAGTGGAGGCATCGCGACTCCTCTCCAGCGAAGGGTTCGCCGCCGAGCAGACGGCGGTGGAAAGGCACCTCGACCTCAGGTATCTGGGACAGTCCTACGAGATTACGGTGCCTGTGTTCCAGACCTTCGAGTCAAGCTTGAACTCATTCCATCTGCGCCATCGCGAGACCTACGGCTATGCCGCCGAGGCTGAACCCATAGAGGTTGTTAATGTTCGCCTGATCGCCAGCGGCATCACGGCCAAACCCCGGTTCAACAGGGCTGGGGTGACAAAGCGAACCTCACCACCCCAGACCGCCGGTACCCGCCGCGTCTACTTCCAGAGTACGGGCTGGATAGAGGCCGCAGTGTACTCCAGGAACGCCTTCTCGCCGGGCAATCGTATCGAAGGCCCTGCCATCATTGAGCAATATGACGCAACCACCATCGTTCCGCCGCAGTGGAATGCAGTGGCGGATGAATACCTGAACCTACGCCTGAGGAGGCATAGCTCTTAGTTGCGACTCGACCCGATAACCGCCGAAGTAATCAGAAATGCGCTGGGCTACAGCGCCGAGGAGATGGGCATCGCTCTGAGGAACTCCGCCTACTCCCACAACATCAAGGAGCGCATGGACCATTCCTGTGCCCTCCTGTCGCCGCAAGGAAGGCTGCTGGCACAGGCGGAACATATCCCGGTTCATCTTGGCTCACTGCCCTGGGGGGTGAAGAACGTCCTGCGGTACTGGCGAAGGAAAGGTGAGGACTGGAAGCAAGACGATATAGTCATGGTGAATGACCCCTACGTCGTAGGCACTCACCTCAGCGACGTGACCCTTATCAAGCCGATTGTCTTTGATGGCACGCTTGTAGGCTTCAGCGTGAACAAGGCCCATCATGCCGATGTCGGCGGCGATACGCCGGGCAGCCTTTCCTCGAATGCTACCTCGCTTTACCAGGAAGGTGTGGTAATCGCTCCGACGAAGCTGGCAAGCCAGGGTCACCTCGATGAGGAAGTGCTCGAGGACTTCACCCGCCAGGTGAGAAACCCTGACATCACGCTGGGTGATTTGCGGGCACAGATCGCCGCAGTCAATCTGGGCGAGAGAAGGGTTGTCGAACTCGCCCAGAGGTACGGAGCCGGCGTGCTGTCCGCCGCCTACGGGGAGATAGTCCGTCACAGCGAGCGGGAGATGCGGCGGCGGCTTGAGGTTATCCCGCTGGGCACCTACAGCGCCGAGGATTGTCTGGAGGACATCGGAAGTGGCGCAGACCTGACCTGGATTCGAGTGAAACTGACCAGGGAAGACAAGCGCCTCGTCGTCGATTTCACCGGCACCGACCGCCAGGTGAGAGCGCCGTTCAACGCTGTCTTCGGAGTAACCCTCTCCGCCACCTACTTCGCCGTCAAGTCGGTTGTCGACCCCGAGGCCCCGATGAACGAGGGTGTGTTGCGTCCGGTGAAGGTCACGGCACCCCGGGGCAGCCTGGTCAACCCGCGGCGGCCGGCGCCCGTTTCCGGGGGCAACCTGGAGACATCGCAGCGCATCGCCGACGTGGTTTTCAGAGCGCTGGCGCATGCCGTGCCCGAGCGGGTGCCGGCGGCGTGCCACGGCAGCATGAACAACGTCATCGTGGGAGGGTTCGACCCTGAGAGAGAGAGACAGTGGGTCTTCGTCGAGACCAACGGCGGCGGCTCGGGGGGCCGCCCCGGTAAAAACGGGGTCAGCGGCATCCACTGTAACATGACCAACACCATGAACACCCCCATCGAGGCCATCGAGCAGTACTACCCCATGCTGTTCCAGGAGTACGAATTGAGACCGGACACCTACGGCGACGGCAAGTGGAAAGGGGGCTGCGGAATCAGACGTTCCTGGACCCTGCTCGGTCCTTCCGCCACCGTCACCATACTGGGAGATAGAAACAGAATAGGGCCGTGGGGGCTTGCTGGAGGCGGCCCCGGCGGCGTGGGCGCTTACTGGCTGAAGCCGCGGCGCGGCCGCAAGAGGAAGCTCGGGAGCAAGGTCACCATCGACATCACCGAAGGCGACACCGTCATCATCGACACGCCCGGAGGCGGGGGCTACGGGAAGGCGGGGGAGACCAGTGGCTGAACGTGTGGGGCACCCGTAGCCTGACCGAGGCGCGGCTAGGGCGATTGATGGCATACCACAGCGCGCACCAGCGGACTTGCTCCTTGTTCGTCCAAGCGCTACTATGATGCGGCGTTGTCTCAGTGCGAGAAGAAGGAGGGTATGATGTCGATCGATCCGGAAGCGCAGGCGCTGCTCGATATGATGGCAGCCTTCGGGATGACGTCGCTGAGCAGCATGTCACTGGAGGAAGCGCGCAGGATGATGGATACGACGGGAGACCTCCTCGGGATGACACCGGAGCCCGTCGCCAGGGTTGAAGACCGGGCCATACCCGGTTCGGCGGGGGAGGTCCCGGTGCGCATCTACACGCCGCAGGGCAGCGCGCCGTTCCCCGTGCTGCTGTTCTTTCACGGAGGCGGCTTCGCCCTCTGCAGCGTGCAGAGCCACGACGAGCTCTGCCGGGCGGTGGCAAACGCAGCCGCCTGTATGGTGGTCTCGGTTGACCATCGCCTCGCTCCGGAGGACAAGTTCCCCGCCGCTCACGACGACTGCTACGCCGCATCCAAATGGGTCGCCGAGAACGCCGCCGCCATAGGGGCCGACCCCACTCGCATTGCCGTCGGCGGCGACAGCGCCGGTGGCAACCTGGCAGCCGTCATGGCACTGAAGGCACGGGACGGCGGCGCTCCTCCACTCGTCTATCAGGTGCTGATATATCCGCTCACCGGTTTCGCCTTCGACACAGCGTCCTATCGAGAGAACGCCAGCGGCTACTTCCTCACCACGGACGACGTGCGCTGGTGCATGAGTCTTTACCTGCGGAACGATGCCGACGTTGACAACCCCTATGCCTCTCCGCTGCGGGCGAATGACCTTGGCGGCCTGCCGCCGGCCCTGGTCATTACCGCCGAGTTCGACCCGCTGCGGGACGAGGGCGAAGCGTACGCCACCCGGCTGCGCGAGGCGGGCGTGCCCGTTGTGTGCACCCGCTACGATGGCATGATCCACGGATTCCTCAGCATGCCTTTCGAGAAGGGGAGGAAGGCCAGGCAGGAAGTCGCCGCCGGTTTGCGTGCCGCTTTTGGCACGTAGGCCCCGCCGCCTTCGCAGTCAGGGTACCATCGACCGACTGGTGCCCAACGACCACCTCCCTCCGCACCACTTTGTTGGGCGAACATCTGCCGTGCTACAATGTCCCAACGCGAGCAAGGCGATGCAACAGACAGCTTTATGACCCTACTCAGAAGAGCGAAACGTGTCTATGAGGCTGAGGGGTCGAGGCCCCTTGCCAGGCGGGGACTTGCCTTCCTCCGATACTGCTTGTTCTACTATCAGAGCTACTATCTGTATGCCGACCCCATAGACCACCTCCGAGACCTGAGCGAGGCCGACTTTCTGCCCAAGGTTGACGGCTTCACCGTAAAGGTCGTCTCCTCGAACGAAGAGGCAGACGAACTGGAGGCAAGTGGCCTGCCGTTCCGCTCGCAAATTGCAGGCGCTGGAGAGAGGCTGGACAGGGAGGCCGTGGCTTTGCTCATCTTCGTCGAGAAAGAGCTCGTCTACGTCAACTGGGCTGCCCTCACCGAGCAAGCACAGAGGGCCATAGGCGAGCCCCCCTACAGGCTTGACCTCGCCAGCCGAGAGGCATGCTCTGGGGGGCTGTGGACTCATCCATGCTACCGACGCAGGGGACTACGCAGGTACGGCAGGTTCTTGCTGCTTCGATTCTTGCAGCAGAGAGGGATTCGAACGAAGCGGACGGCGATCGCCAAGCGGAACGTCATTGCGCAGCAGGGACGTCACGAGTATCCCCTGGGGCCACAGGGCGAAGGCCGCTACCTCAGAGTCCTGTGGTGGAAGTCGTGGAAAGAGAAGCCACTCAGCTGAATCTGGCAATGCCCGAACGGACACGGACGTTGTGCAGAGGTGATGGTAGTGAGGATAGAGGAAACGCTCAGCAGAAGTTTCGGGCTTTGGGGGCGGGCGGGTAGAGGGTCTCCTGCCGCTGGCGCTCCTCCCTCAATGGCGCAAGGCGCTGGGCCACGATGTTGATGATCCCCTCGCTTATCTGAACCACCCCCTCCACCACGATGAGCGGCTCCATCCGGGCGATATACCGGTACTTGCGGTAGACCGGCGGCTTCAGGATGATATTGAGCAGCCCCTCCTCATCCTCGATGGTGAGAAAGACGAACCCCTTGGCGGTCACCGGCGCCTGGCGGCAGACGACGTAGCCGGCGGTGCGCACCCTGGTGCCGTTGAACAGCGCCCTCACCTCCGAACTCCGCAGGACACCGTCCCGCGATATGTCGGGCCGCAGCACCTCCATGGAGTGAAGCCGTGCCGAAAGCCCCTGCACCCGGTAGTCCGCCGCTATCTCTTCCAGCGCGGTCATCGCCGGCAGCGGTATCTGGTACTCGGGGAAGTCGAGGGGCAGCTCCTCGCGGCCCCGCTGCTCCAGCAGGCCGAGCTGCCACAGGAGCTGCCGCTTCGGCTCTCCGAAGCAGTCCAGCGCCCCCACCAGGATGAGGTTCTCCATCACCTCGCGGCTCAGCCCCGCCTCGCGGTACAGCTCTCCAAGTGAAGAAAAGGGGGCTGCTCTGGACTCCTCCAGCTTCCCTATCGCGTCCTCGCCCACGCCCTTGACGTAGCGGAATCCGAGGCGCACCCTGCCGTCCTCCACGGTGCAGCGCCCCAGGCTTTTGTTGATGTGGATAGGTAGGACATCAACGCCGTGCCGCCGCGCATCGCCGACGATCACCTCCGGCGTATAGAAGCCCATAGGCTGGTTGTTGAGAAGGGCGGCGTAGAACTCCGGGGCGAAGTGGTGTTTGAGCCAGGCGGACTCGTAGGCCAGCAGGGCAAAGCCGGCGGCGTGACTCTTGCAGAAGCCGTACTCGGCAAACCCCTTGAGCTGGTCGAACACCTCCACCGCGGTCTTCTCCTTCACCCCGTTCTTCCTCGCTCCTTGGAGAAAGCGCTGCTTCAACTCCTCCATGGCCTGGCGGGAGCGCTTGCGGCTCATCGCCCGCCGCAGCGAGTCGGCCTCACCAGGGCTGAACCCGGCCACCGCCACCGCCACCTTTATCACCTGCTCCTGGAAGAGGATCACCCCCAGGGTCTCCTCCAGGATGGGCTTGAGCCGCTTCAGTGGATAGGTGACCTTCTCCTCGCCGCGGCGGCGGCGGATGTAGGGGTGCACCATGTTGCCCTGAATGGGGCCGGGGCGGATGATGGCCACCTCCACCGTGAGGTCCTCCACCGAGCGCGGCCTGGTCTTGGGGAGGGTCTGCATCTGCGCCCGGCTCTCCACCTGAAATACCCCCAGGGTGTCGGCGTCGCCGATCATGTCATAGACCGCGGCGTCATCGTGGGGTATCCGGTCCAGGTCGATGGTGATGCCCCGGCTTTGCTCGATAAGCTCCTTCGCCTCCTGGACCAGGGAGAGCATCCGCAGGCCGAGGAGGTCGACCTTGACCAGACCGGCGTCGTCCACGGCGTCCTTGTCCCACTGGCAGACAACCCTCCCCGGCATGGTGGCCCGCTCCAGCGGGACGATGTCGGTGAGGGGACAGGAGGTAATGAGCATGCCGCCCACGTGTATCGACAGGTGCCGCGGGAAGTTGGCAATCTCTTGACATAAAGAGAGAAACTGCCGCCAGGTCATCGAGGTAATATAGGAGCGGAACTGCTCCAGCTCCACCAGGTCCTCCTCTATGCCATCGGCCCGGTAGGAGCCCACCACCTTGGCCATCCCGTCGAGAACGTGGGCGGGGAGACCGAGGGCCTTGCCCACCTCGCGGATGGCATTGCGGGCTTTGAAGGTGACGTAGGAGCACACCATTGCGGTGTGCTCCTCCCCGTACTTCCCGTAGACGTACTGGAGGAGCTGCTCGCGATGGTTGGTGGAGATGTCGATGTCGATATCGGGGATTGAGCTCATCTCCTCGTTGAGGAAGCGGCCGAGGAACAGGCGGTGGCGGATGGGGTCGACCCGGGTGATCCCCAGGATATAGGCCACGATGGAGTTGGCCGCCGAGCCTCGCCCCTGCGCCGGTATCCCGCTCCTTCTGGCGTAGTCCATGATGTCCCCCACGATGAGGAAGTACCCCGAGAGTCCCAGCTTCGCGATCAGGTCAAGCTCGTAGCTCAGGCGGCCCTCCACCTCCCCGGAGAGGTCGCCGTAGCGCTCTCCGGCCCTCTCGCGGCACAGCCTCGCCAGGAAGCTCTCAGCGGTCTCGCCAGGGGGGAGGGGGAAGTCGGGGAAGCGATAGCCGGAGAAGTCGAGGGACACGTCGCAGCGCTCAGCGATATCGAGGGTGCCGGCCAGCGCCTCGGGGTAATCGGCGAAGAGCGGCGCCATCTCGGCGCCGGACTTGAGATAGAACTCCGAGTTCGGCCTCCTCAGGTGATGCGACTCATCCAGGGTGGTGCGGTTCCTGATGCACACCAGGATGTCCTGGAGGCGGTGCCCCTCCCTGCGGGCATAGTGAACGTTATTCGTCGCCACGTACCCCAGCCCCAGGGCCTTGGCCAGCTCCACCAGCTCACGGCACAGGCGCTTATCCTCAGGGCACAGGTTGTTGTGCAGCTCGATCCAGAAGCTGTCCCTGCCGAAGATGTCCGCGTACCTCCGGGCCGCAGCGATGGCCCCGTCCCTTTCGCCGTTGAGGAGCAGGCCGGGGACCTCGCCCTTCTTGCAGCCGGAGAGGCAGAGGAGGCCCGCTGAATGCCGGGCCAGGGTATCGATGTCGAGCGCGGGCCGGCCCTTGCTGTGGCCGAGGTGGGCATGGCTGAGGAGGTGGCACAGGTTGGAGTAGCCAGCCATGTCCCGAGCGAGGAGGGTGAGGTGGCGGCCGCTTTCCATGGTGACCTCGGCACCGATAAGGGGCTTTATGCCCTGCTCCCTGGCGCATTTGGAGAAGGGCAGAATCCCGTAGAGCCCATCGTGGTCGGTGATGGCCAGGGCGGGCATCCCCAGCTCTCCGGCCCGGGCCACCACGTCCTGGGGGTGCGACGCCCCGTCGAGAAGGGAGAAGTTGGTGTGAAGATGAAGCTCACAGTAGCGTTCCATGACAATGCCCTAGTAACGCTGGCGATACCACGTGCCGCTGAGAAGGTCGTGAAAAACGGTGAGCACCGCGCCGTCGCAGAGCAGGAGCTCGTAGTACATCCGGGATATCTCACCGCCCCACCACTCGTCATCTATCCGCCAGCGATTCTGGACCCGCGCCACCCCCCAGCTGCCACCGTCACGAGCAATGGAACGCGGCTCACCCGAGGCGCCGACCACGACGCTGATCTCCCTGGGCATATTCACCATCCGCCCACACCACCCCTCTACGGCTCGAAATCGACCAGCCTGGCCCGCCTCTCCGGTATGCGCGATGTGGGGTCAAGCGGTACCACCACCTTAAGCGGGTTACTGCCCCATCTCAGCTTGAGATTTCCCACCAGTTGCCTTGCCCGCTCCCGGTGCTCCCCGCTCCCGTGGAGGGCGAAGGAGCCCTGCACCGACTCGCCACTGCCAAGGGCGGTGAGCCCCAGGCCGATGCCGGTTACCGCGCTGGGAAGGTATGTCCCATCGAGCCGCCTCTTGAGGTAACCGAGCATATCCCCTTTCGAATCGCTTGCCGCTTTGAGGGTGAAGACGGCCAGCGAAGAGCCTCCGTCATCGAAATCGAGGCGAAGCCTCACCTGCCGGCACACCTGACTCCGCCCCTTCAGCCTCGGGACCAGCCTGTCGAGAAGATCGCCTAGAAGAGCAATGAGCCCGTCAAGCGTGTCTACCGGGGTCTCGCAGCACCATTCCTCCTCCAGGACCGCCGGCTTCACCCGGGGCACCAGCGGCCTTTCATCCACCCCGCTGGCCCACTCGTGGGCCAGCAGCCCCTCGGGACCAAACTGGGCCACCAGCGCGTCACGGGGTAGAGCGGCGACCTGGCCCATGGTGCGCAGGGCGAGAAGCTCAAGCCTCCGCTTCGTCTCTTCGGAGAGGGGCAGCAGGTCAAGGGACAACGGCCCGAGGAACTCCCTCTCTCTCCCCCTCTCGACTATGAGAGGGTCGCCAGGCAGAGCGCGACCGGCCGCCATCCCGGCAACGAGCTTGCCGGTGCCGACCCCGATGCTGGCAAAGAGGCCACTATCGGAAGACACCTTCCAGTAGAGCCGCCCGGCGAGCTCCTCATACGACCCAAAGAGGCCCTCACACCCGGATATATCGAGGAAAGCCGTGCCCAGGCACTCCGACTCAACGACGGGGCTGAAATGCTCAAGCACATCGAGGACGCGGTCGAAGGCACAGGCGTATTTCGCTTCGTCCACGGGGAGAAAAACGGCATCGGGGCAGAGGTGAGCGGCCTCCCTGAGAGAGAGGCCGGGCTTTATCCCGAACCCGCTGGCCTCCTGGGAGCAGTCGAAAACGGGCTTGCGCTCGTGGGCAGACCCGCCGATGACCACTACCTGGCCGGCAAGCTCAGGGTTGTCCTTCTGTTCCACCGCCGTGGCAAGGTGTTCGATGAGAAGACAGAGCACCTGCAAGATTGGACCTCCTTGAAATGATGGGCAGTGCGTGTTAACTACCGGGACAGGAACTATCATTATATTAGAACAAATGTTCTCTTGTCAAGAGTCACGATAGCCAATGAAGGTGATAGGGGGTATTCACTGGCGTTCGGAGGTCAGCTCACGGCGCTGCACAATGCAGAAGGAGACCGATTCGGCAGGGGAAATGCGGTGACTGGATGTCCACGCGATTACTTCGGCAACCGTTCACTCTGCGGTCGCGTCTTCGTCATCGCTTCCTGTCCACGGCGTCAACCGCAGGAGCCAAGCCGGGACGTTCTTCCTGTACTCCACGTACTCGTCCCCGAACCTTCTCACCAGGCCTGGCTCTTCAGAGAACCTGAAGTACACGATATTCACTATGAAGAAAAGGACGCACCAGGACAGAATCGCGAGAGAACCAAACAGGACCGCCTCGCCAAGCAGGGCTATGAGCACGCTGCTTATCATGGGGTTGCGCACATACCGGTAGGGGCCCACCACGATGAGCCTTCTTGGAGGCTCCCAGGGCGCCAGGGTCCCCCCGCCAAGGGTAGCGAAAAGCCTGATGGTGGAGACGAGCAGGAATAGCCCCACTACGGTGAGAATGCTTCCCGCCACTATGCGGATGAGGTTGTCGGGATATGCCCAGGCCCAAACACCACCAAGACCCTTCGCCCCGCACAGCACCGCCGCCGGAATAACGACGAGAGCGGCGAACGGCAGCAGAATGGCCTTGAGATGTGAAAGGAAGCCTGGCTTCACCGACATTGTCCCGCCTGCGCCTGGCAATCCGCCTCAGGTCACATCCGTCGCTGCCGTCTCGGCTGCGCGACGGCCACGATGGCCCGTCTCCCGCACGAAAAGCACCAGCGTTACCGGCATCACCCCTAGGACGGCAAGAAAATAGAACCCTGTCGCGGCGCCGGCGCCGGTCATGACCATGCCCATGAACCAGGGAATGGCAAAACCTCCGATACGGCTGAAGGTGGAAATGCCGCCAAAGGCGCTGCCGGCAAGCAGGGGGCCTACCTCTTTCAGCTCCATGACGATGCTCCGCAACTGCGGCAGTGCCGCCCCGATGAAGAAACCGTTCACCACCCACACCAGGTAGAGGGGCCATCCCCACAGGACCGGTATGAGGCCAATCAGGACAGCATTGACCAGGAGGAAAGGCCAGACGAATACCTTTCTAAGTCCGATCCGGTCGGAAAACCACGGGCCGACAAACATGCCCACCAGCGAAGACCAGTTTGCCAGCGAGACCATAACGCCAGCCTGTGTATCCGACATCCCCTTCGCCACCAGGAAAGTGGGAAGCAGTCCAAACACCGCTGCTATTCTGCCGCCAATGACGAGTTCGGCGAAGCAGAGCAGCCATATCTCCTTGCGGGTGAAAACGCGACGCAGACCCTGCCACAGCCCGGGGCGCGTCTTCATGAGCTCGGCCATCGCCCCCGTTGGCGGCCGCTCTCTGGCCGCTACGACCCACATGAGCCACATGGCCGCACCGAGCCCGCCGCCGAGGAACATCACCTGCTGCCAGCCGCCCAGCACCCCCGCCAGTGGAGCCGACAGCAACAGCCCCAACCCCATTCCCAGCGAAGGCCCCATGATCATCAGGCCGTTGGCCCGCCCCAGCTCTGAGGGACCGAACCACATGGCTACGCCCTTGCTCAGGTTCGGACCCAGGAAGCCGAAGCTCACCCCCATGAAGAATGCGCACAGCCACAGCGTCAGGTAATCGACGGCGAAACCTCTCACCCCACCCATGACAGCGGCACCGATGAGCGCCACCGACAGCACCTTCTTGAGGCCGACGCGGTCTGCGGCGACACCACCGACTAGGGAAGAGAAGACCGTACCCAGGGCAAACGCCCCCCAGGCGGAGCCGAGCTGGGCATAGCTCAGGTCCATCTCTGCGGCGATACGGGGGAAGACCGGGGGCAGGATGTAGACCACGAAACCATTGACGACCAGGCCTATCAGGAAAAGGTAGACCAGCATCGGCCAACGATAGGATGGTTTGTCCTCAGCCAACATCTGCGTCCTTTATAGAACGACGATAGACTCCCTACCTCGCCTCTGGCCGTGTCGCCTCCCCGGTGCTGCGGGAGACGTGACCGGTCTCCCTGACGAACAGCACCAGCCCAGCCGGTATCACCCCCAGGCCAGCAACGAAGTATACGCCCAGTGCCGCCGAGGCACCAGTCATCACCACGCCCATGAGCCACGGCACGACGAAGCCACCAATGCGGTTGAAGGTGAAGATGCCGCCGAAGGCGCTGCCGGCAAGGAGGGGGCCGATCTCTTTCAGTTCCATGATGATGCTCCTCAACTGAGGCAACACCATGCCACCCACCAGGCCGCTCAGGGTCCACACCAGGTACAGGGGCCATCCCCATAGAACCGGCATCACGCCTACCAGCACGACATTGGCCAGTATAGCGGGCCATACAAACACCTTTCTCAGGCCGATCCTGTCGGAGAGCCACGGGCCAGCAAACATGCCCGCCAGCGAAGACCAGTTGGCCAATGACACCAGCACACCCGCCTCAGTGTCCGACATCCCTTTGTCTACTAGGAACGTCGGCAACAGGCCCATGAGCGCTGCAACCCTGCCGATGATGAAAAGCTCAGCGAAGCATATTAGCCACATCTCCTTGACGCTGAAAACGCGACGCAGCCCCTGCCGGACGTTGCGCCGTGCTTTCAGAACCTCGGCCATTACCCCACTGGGCTCGCGGTCCCTGGCCGCTACCAGCCACAGCACCCACATTGCTGCAGAAAGCCCTCCACCCAAGAACATCACGTTCTGCCAGCCGCCCAGGGCCGCCGCCAGAGGAGCCCCCACCAGCAGACCCAGCCCCGTGCCTGTCGCCGGCCCCATCAGCAAGAGCCCGTTGGCCAACCCCACTTCGGAAGAACCAAACCACATGGCCACGCCCTTGGTCAGGTTAGGAATAACGAAGCCATAGCTGACCCCTATGAACAGCATACAGAGCCAAAGCGTCCAGAAGTCAACGGCCAGCCCCCTCAGCCCGCCAAGGACGGCAGCAGCGATGAGCGCTACCGACAGCACCCGTTTGAGGCCGAAGCGGTCAGCAGCAACGCCGCCAACCAGCGAGAACGACAGCATGCCCAGCGCCAGGGCCCCCCAGATGGAGCCGAGCTGGGCGTAGTTCAGGCCCATCTCGACGGCAATGCGAGGGAAGACCGGCGGCATGACGTGAATGACGAAACCGTTGACAACGAGGTTGATGAGAAACAGGTAGGCCAGCATCGGCCACCGATAGGCTGCTTTGTCTTCAGCCGACATCGGCGACCCTGTCCGACGTCCGATTATGGGGACGGCTGTTTGACCACATTGCTACACGATTCCGTTCTCACCTCTATTCGCGAAATGAGAACTCGCGACGCATTGTCTATGATATCGCAGCCTGGTCGAAGCCACACCAGGTGGTGACAGCCTCCACCGGCTCACGCTTGCTCTCCAGCCTGTTTGCCGGGAAGTCCCAGTCGGGGTAGCCGACGGGGATGCAGATGACTATCCGCTTCGACTCCGGTATGCCGGTGTGTTCCCTGATCACATCGGGATACATCACACCCTGGTCTTCAATGCACGTGCCCAGTCCACGTTCCAGGGCAGCAAGGCAGATGGTCTGTGAGAAGGCACCAAGGTCGAAGAGCTCCCACCACGGCCCTATCGACTTGTCGACGCAGAGGATGAAGACGGCCGGGGCGTCGAAGAAACGAAAGCCCCGCTTCATCCATTCCGCTCTCTTCTCCCGATCCTCCCTGGCTATGCCCATCAGTTGAAAGATCTGGATGGCCAGCTCCACCTGGCGCTGCCGGTAGACACCCTGGAAGGGCTGCATGGTCAACTCTGGGCCGGGGGCCACTCTGGACTCCAGCTTCTCAATATTGCCGCGCTTGATGCTCTCCAACGCCTCGCCGGTGACGACTGTTATCTCCCACGGCTGGGTGTTCATCGCCGAGGGCGACCGGGTGGCGATGTCCAGGACACCCTGCAGGACCTCTTTGGGAACCGGGTCGGGGCGATAGCCCCGTATGCTCTTCCTTGTGCGTATCGCCTCTATCAAGTCCATATCGCGGCTCCTTCCTGCATCCTCCGTTCAGCTCACGGGTTCCACCTGAAGCTCCTCCCCGTCTCCTGGACAATGACGGGTTCGCCAATGATGGGGACATCTTTCCCACAGTTGGGGCACCTCTTGTCTGGTCCCATGCGGTACTCGAAGAAGTCAAAGCCAAAACCGTGGCGCTCGGTCAGGAGCTCGCCACAGGAGGGACAAGACGTATTCTGATAACGGCCGGGATAGCAGTGGAACAGAGGCTTGTGCTCTATGGGGTGCACCGCCACTGCGGAGATGTCTCCGTACACCAGGGTGTTGAGCCGGCCATCGATGTTCTTCCGCGTTCCACAGAACCCCGTTTCTCCCGGCTCCACCACGCAGCGCCTCTCGCAGGTGACGCACCTGACACTCCCATCAAGCCTCTCGTAGAGGAGCGCTTCTTTCACTCTGGGATCTTTCACCATCAACCTCCGCAACGGCCATTCGTGCGGGCAATCCACCGGTTCAATTCTCACCTTGGGGAGTCAGGTTGAGGGAAACGGGCCAAATGTGGGAAGAGAACAGAGAGTCAGGGCAAACCAACGGGTTGCGGCGCCTGCCTCCCCCACACTTCGAAGGTTGTCCCGTGCAATCAGTACACGCCATAGGTGGACCGGTAGAGGATGAGGGGCACGATAACGCCGACCACGATCCCGAACAGGAACCAGAATGCGGTCATTACCAGGCCCAGTATCAGCAGGCCCTTCGCCTTGCTTCTATCTCTCTCCCTCACTACTGCCCAGGCTATAAGGCCTCCAACCCAAGCAAAGAAGAGGGGCAGCAGCCACCACGCCCACGAAGTCTTCCGGGGAGCGACCACAGGCCGCTCGGGTGCGGCATGGGCCGGCTGGCGTGCCTCGGGCGCCAGTACCGCGCCGCATTCGCCGCAGAACCGGCTGCCTTCCTCGTTGGCCGCACCGCATTGGGAGCAGTAGACCTCCTCCAGAGCCATC
>Ga0209164_1001419_pt1 | contig 31312 bp, 22 predicted proteins | sample MTBNYHSulfiMetaG_FD_187458 | JGI IMG/M metagenome (GOLD analysis project Ga0209164, IMG submission 187458) | Enrichment culture microbial communities from rom New York Harbor, USA that are MTBE-degrading - MTBE-NYH (New York Harbor Sulfidogenic)... | ecosystem: Environmental > Aquatic > Marine >... | reverse complement strand
GGCGGCGGGCTCTCCGGGGGCGCCATCGCCGGCATCGTGGTGGCGGCGGTCATCGTGGTCGGCGGCATCGCCTTCTTCCTGGTGCGTCGCAGCCGTGGCGGTGCCAAGGTCGAGGAGCAGTGAGGGACGGGCAGACGGCCTCGCCCGGCCCGCGGCAGGAGAACGTGGTGTGATCTCTCCTGAGGCCCTGTGGCCGGTGGGATCGCTGGTGGCGATCCACGAGGCTGCACTCCGTCTCCTGGAGCGGGCCGGTGTGCGGGTCGACCTGCCCGAGGCACGTCATCTGCTGTCGGCCGCCGGCTGCACGCCGGCAGCCGACAGCCGCCTTCTCATCCCGGAGGCCGCGGTCGACGACGCCTTGGCGAGCGTGCCGCGCTCCTTCGTGCTCGCCGCCCGCGATCCGGAGCGATCGCTCCCCGTCGACCCTGAAGCGGACGAGGTCTTCGCGCACAACGGGGGTGGTTTCCCGAACATCCTCGATCTGGCCAGCGGCCGGCGTCGCCGCGCGACGCTGGCCGACCAGCTCGAGCTCGCTCGCCTCATGCATCACCTCGACACGCTGCGCGAGGTGACCGTCTGCCTCGAGGTGGAAGATGCACCGCCGGCTCTCGAGCCCCTCTACACCTTCCTCGCCGTAGCGCTGGAGACCGACAAGTACGCCAGCGCGGCGGGCGTCGCCGACCCCGTCCTCGCCCGCGCCCAGGTCGCCATGGCGGAGGCGCTGACCTCCGCCAGCGGGAGCGACGGCAGGTATCCACTCGACATGGCTTTCTCGCCGGTGAGTCCGCTGCACCTGGACTCCAGAGTCACGGCGGCCATGCTGGCCGCCGCTCGCACGCACCGGGCGGTCTGCTGCCTCATGCCCGCCCCAACGGCCGGCACGACCGCGCCCGCGGCGCTGTCCGCGGCGCTCGCACAACAGCACGCGGAGGTGCTGGCGGGCGTCGCTCTCGTGCAGGCTGCCGCACCAGGCACGCCGATCGTCTACGGTCCGCGTCTCGCCGTCATGGACCCGCGGACCGGACGCTACGTCGGAGGCACGCCGGAAGGCTGTCTCTGCTCGATAGCCGCGACCATGCTCGCCCGCCGGTGCGGTCTTGCCTGCGACTGCTACGGACCGACCACCGACACACTGACCGCCGACGCCCAGTTCGGGTGGGAACACGCGACCAACGCCCTGCTCGGCCTGATGGCGCGGCCGCGCTTCCTCTCCGGGATCGGCGACCTCGGCGCCGGCGTGGCGACCTGTCCGGAGATCGCCGTGCTCGACGACGAACTGCTCGGCAACCTGTTCTACCTGCTCGAGGCGCGAAGCTGGGACGAGGACGCCCTCGACATCGAGGCGATGGTCGACGGCGTACTCAGCCCGAACGGCTTCCTGGGCACCAAGCACACACGGCGACACCTTCGACGCGACCTGCTCCCCAGGAAGCCGGAGGGGACCATCAGCTTCCGCGGTGGCGGCGACGAGCGGCACACGCCGGAGAGGGATTCCATCGTGGAAGCCGCCCGCCGGCGAGCCGACGAGCTGCTCGCGCGGCCCCCGGTGGGTCTCGAGGACGACATCCTCGACGAGCTGTGTCGCATCATCGATCGGACGGCTGCCGGACTCGGGGTCGGCGCCCACCCCGACCCCCGGCGGCTCGCCGACGCCAGGCGCGTCACGGCCGACCGGCCTCACACCAGCACTCGCTGACGTAGCAGACCGGAGGTGGGACCCACCTCGCCTTCGGCGAGTCGCGCATCGACTCAGCACGCGAGGGTGATCGAAGAGGCCTCATGACCGGCTCCACATGCGAGCCGGGCCCGCCGGATTCCCGTTCAATGGAACGGCCGGGGCGAGGTGCTACCGCCTCGCCCCGGCCGACATGACTCAGCCTTTACTGTGGGATCGCCACCTGAGGCCGCGGACTACTCAGTGAAGTAGGCCGTCTTGAACACGGTCTGGCCCCAATCGGGGAACAACTCGATGCCGCTGACGGTGCTCACCTGACCCGCATTGGCGCTACTGAAGAGGACCGCGATGGAAGGCACCTGGTCCTGCAGCACTCGCTGTGCGTCCTTGTAGAGCCCGGCACGCTTGGCGTCGTCGAGCTCAAGCGGTATCTGGCCGACGATCTCGTCGAGCTCCGGATCTTCGAAGCGCGAGGTGTTCCAGGATGCGCCGCTCAGGAAACCGAGCTGCAGATAGGCGATCGGCGGGACCCGGGTGGACCAGTCGACCGTGGCGAACTCCGCCTCGTAGTAGTTCTCCTGGCCCGCGTCATCCGCGTAGAAGACATCCGGCGGCATGAGCTCGATGTTGACGTCGACCCCGATCTTCCCCATCTGCTCTTTCCAGACGGTCGCCATCGCCGGCATGGGGTCGAGGGTCTGCGCGGCGAGCGTGATCTTGACGCCGTCGGCGTAGCCGGCGTCGGCCAGCAGCTGCTTGGCCTTCTCCGGGTCGTAGGCCGGCGACTCCTCCAGGTAGTACTGCGCGAAGAGCGGGCCGACGATCGTCCCGTTGCCGGGCTCAGCGATGCCCGAGGCGGCGATATCGACGATCCCCTGCCGGTCCGTGCCCGCCATGAGAGCCTGCCGGAACGCGAGCTCCTCACCCGGGCCCTTGTCGCAACGGAAGACCAGCGTGAAGACGTTGTTGGACGGCGTGGTGACCGCCTCGAGACCATCGGTCGCGTCCACCGTCTGGATCTGCTCCGCGCTCAGTCCGCCGACCCAGTCGAGCGAGCCACCCTGGAGGCCCATGACCTGTCCGGAGATGTCCGGCGAGTAGACGATCTCGATGCCGTCGAGGAACGGGAGCTTGTTGCCGTCATCGTCGGTGCCCCAGTAGTCGGGATTGGCCGTGAGCACCGCGCGATCCTCCGCGGAGTACGATTCGAGCATGAACGGACCGGTGCCGACGATCTCCTTCATCGGATCCTCGACGCTCTTGCAGAGCATCAGCGTCCGATAGTCCGTCAACGTATACGGGAACTCGGAGTCGACCGACTTCAGGTAGAAGCTGACCGTCGTCGGATCGTCGGCCTCCACCCGGTCGATGTTCGCATAGACATCCACCATCGGAGACCCGAGGTCCGGATCGCGCAGACGATCCATGCTGTACACGACGTCGTCCGCCGTGAACGGCTCGCCGTTCGTGAACGTCACCCCATCCTGAAGTGTGAACTTCCACACCTTGCCGTCTTCTGACGACCACTCGGTGGCCAGCACCGGCATGAGGTTCAGACTCTGGTCGTAGTCGACCAGCTTCTCGAGCACCTGACGCTGCAGGATGATGTCGCCGTAGGTGCCGGCCTGCAGCGCCGGGTCGTACTGGCCGTTACCCGGCTGCGTGCCGATCGTGAGAACGCCGCCCCTCTTGATGGCGTCGCTCTGACCGCCGCCGTCACTGCCGTCGTCGCCGCTGTCACCACAGCCGCCGGCCACCACGACCAGCCCGACGACCATGATGAGCACAGTGATGGCTGCCAGCAGGACGGGAGCAGGGCTCCACCTGGTCACCTCGTTCTGATGATCTCGTCGCATACCGTTCCCCCCTGTCCGTTCATCTCAGACCCTGGATCTCGATGCGCCCGCCGTTTCCACCGCTGACTCTCCATTCGCGAGACAGGCTCGGCGGGACGCCCTCGTCGGCCAGTGTAGGAGCATGTGGCGCCCGAATCGGCATACACCCGACATCGTTCATCATGATGAACGATGTCCTCGTGCCGCAGCCCCGCTCAGCCCACTACGGCCGGGGAGGGCCGGCCGCGATGCCGGCGTCCCCGACGACTCACGATGTCTCGCGAGCAGCGGACTCGCCGGAACTCATGGCGCGGAGACGGCCCACGAGCGCGACGAAGTCGCGGACGTCGTCTACGTGGTCGAGCGACCAGACGGCGTCGATGAGCCGATCGAGCGCCTCGACGGTGAACAGATGCCTGAGCAGCCAGCGCGTCTTCCGTTCCATCCGAGCGCGCGTCCAGAGCGGGGCCTCACGCTCGTAGACGATGTGCTCGACGAGCCCGGAATCGAGCACCCGCCCATCGGCCAGCTCGATCCTGACACTCGCAGCGTCCATGCTGTCGGCCTCGCCATCGTCGGAGCCGAGGTAGCGCTGTGCCATCTCGTCAGAGCTCTCGAACTCGATCCTGTCGACCAGCTCGTGGATGCGCGTGTCGCCGAGCCGTTCATCTGCCACCTGCTGCGTGGCGACCTCGCCGTCCACGATGAGCGCCGCCACCGGCCAGGCGATGCTGAACTGTGCCTCCTCCGTGGTGTCCGGGTGCAGCACGTGAAGCTGCAGGGCGTCAGGATAGATCGTGACCACGACCCGCCGTACATCGGGCGCGGAGAACTCATGTTCGGATCGGAGCTTGTCGACCGCGAGGAGCGGTGCGTGAGCCCACATGCAGCAGGCGTACTCCTTCCAGCTCATGCCGTGCGGCAGCACATAGTCGCGGCCGAGGTCGCGGACCCAGTGCTCGTACTCGTCGTCCAGCAGCATGGTGGGGGTCCCCGTGAACCCGCGCGCCGCGAGCTCGGCCGACATCAGCCCGTTCATCGCGCCGTAGCCGGTGGCGTGCTTGACCATCGCGGGATACTCCACGGCCGTCAGGATGGGCGCCGCCGGGGAGTCATACTCGGCGATGCCCAGAGCGCTCACGACCTGCGGGGGAGTGAGGTCGAGCATCGTGGCCGCGATGGCGGCGCAGCCGACGGAGCCCCACGCGCCACAGCCACGATACGAACGGTCCCGGTGGTGCAGGCAGCGGCCGGCGCGGAACATCACCTCGTAACCGACGACAGACGCGGCCAGGACCTGCCGGCCGCTGGCGCCCGTCTTCTCCCCCACGGCGAGCGCCGCCGGCAAGACCTGGGCGCCGGGGTGGCCACGCGTGTACTGACCGCAATCGTCGATGTCGAAGGCGTTCGCGGCCACACCGTTGGCGAACGCCGCCCCCAGCGCCGATGCCTTCCTGCCGCCGGCGAACAGCGTCGCCTGGTCGCCCGGCATCAGGTCCAGCGCCATCGACTCCGCGATGGTCGTGCTGCGCGCGGTACTTCCGGACACCGTCGCGGAGAGGTTGTCCATGAAGCACATGAGCGCCCACTCCTGCACGCCGGCGGAAAGGTCCTCCCACTCCGTCTCCAAGATGAACGACGAGAGAATGGCCTCCGTGGCTGCGGTCATCTGCGGACCCTCCCTTCGAAGAGACCTCCCGCGGGCCGGCATGCGCCAGATGGATGGGCCAGCGGTGGCGCCGGTCTCCACGCTCGAGTCTCAGGCGCGCGGACACACGGCACGATACGCACCGGGGGGTCGCGCCGAGGCGAACCCGGCGCGATGTTCAACATGCCGAACCAAACCCTTCACCGTGCGTCGCGGCGGTTCCCGTCCGCGTAGGATGAGCGACGAGCGTGCCGCCGGGACCTGCCTGCGAGGGCACGATCTCGAGTCCGCGCCGCCCGCCGTACCGGCCGACACATCGGGAGCCGGCCGACGATGATCTCGCAGAGGACGGAGTCCGCGATGGAGATCGACAAGCTCGAGCGCATCCACGAGGGTGGGCTCAGCATCCTGGCGAAGACGGGCATGGCGCTCGATTCCGGGGAACTGCTCGAGCGCTGTCGACATCACGGCCTCACCGTGGACGGCAGCCGTGTCTTCATGACCGAGAGGCAGGTGGCCCGGGCTCTCGAGCTCGCGCCGCGCACGTTCGAACTGGAGGCGCGCAACCCTTCGCGGTCGGTCGTGTTCGGCGCGGGACCTCCCGTCATCGGCAACGCCTCCGGACCGACGTTCGTGCTCGACGGCGGAGAGCTCAGGAGCGCCGATCTCGACGACGTGATCACCTGCGCCAAGCTCTGCCATCAGCTTGCCGATGTGGACTACGTGAGCTACGCCCTCTACCCGGGGGAGATGGATCGTCCCGACTGGTATCGGGCGAGCATCTTCCACTACCTGCACCTGACCGACAAGCCGTTCGAGCAGCCCTGCACCACCGAGCTTCAGCTCCGGACCATGCTCGACACCAATGAGATCGTCTTCGGATCGCGATGGCATGAACGCCCGCGAGTCCTCCTCCATCTGACCTCGACCCCTCCGCTTCGCCTGGACGCGAGCTCTTGCCGAGCGCTGTCGGATCTGACCGATCGCAGGCAGCCTGTCTGTCTCACGTCTTGTGCCCTGGGCGGGATCAGCGGACCGGCCACGACGAGTGGACTGCTGGCCCTGCAGCATGCGGAAGCACTCGCCATCTGCACCGTGGTACAGATGCTCCAGCCGCACACGCCGTTTATGTACGGAGGCCTGTCATCCGCTGCCTCGATGCGCCACGGCGGCATGCTGGCCGGCGCTCCCGCCTTCTGGGCCGTGTCGGGAGCGACCGTCGAGCTCGGCCACCTGGTCGGTCTGCCCGTACGCGCGGGAGGCGGCACCACCGACGCGCACGAGCCGGACATCCAGGCCGGCATCGAGAGCGCGCTGGGGCTCGCGTTCGTCATGGAGCGCGGTGTGGACTTCATCTACTCTGCCGTCGGGCTGCTGGATTCCTACAACGCGATCGGATGGGAGAAGCTCGTCATCGATGATGAGCTGGTCGGGAGCCTGAAGCAGCGGCCCTGGGACCCGGACGTCTCCGCGGATGCGCTCGCGCTTGACGTCACCCACGAAGCCGCCTCTCGCGGCGGCTACCTCGCTCAGAAACACACTCGTCGACACACACACGACCGGCATCGTTCCCCGGTGTTCATCCGGGAGAGACCCCGATCCGGGGAGGAGACCGCCGGCGAGTCCGCTCTCAGCAGGGCGGCCGAGAGGGTCAACGTCCTGTTGCAGACGTATCGGGAGCCCGAGATGGACCCGGTCGTGGCACGACAGCTGCGGCGCTACTGCCTCGAGTGACCCGAGCGCCCTGCGAGACTCCGAGGGACTCGAGACAGCCGGCTCCTTCGGAGTCAGACAGCGACGAATCGTTCAGCATCTTGGATGCCGGTACGATGCTCGCCGCCGTCTCGAGGATGACGGGTCATGATAGTGGGCGTCGAGACGCATCCGGCAAGAGCCGGCACATCGACAGGACCAGCGGAGAGGGGTGTACGCGGCATGCCGACAGCGACCTTGACCATGTGGGGAGAAGAGGAATGCAGGCGGCTGCATGAGACGACGCTGACCCTTCTTGCCGAGACCGGCGTCACGATCCTCGCCCATGGACCGTCTGTGGAGGCATTCCGCCGGCTCGGCGCCGATGTCGACGGCGACCGGGTGCGGCTGCAGCCCTCGCTGGTCGCAGCGGCCCTGGAGAGCGCCCCGGGATCGTGGCCCCTGTCACCCCGCGGTGGAGAGACGGAGCCCCTCGACCTGAAGAACGGCAGGACGTACTTCGGCACCGGCTCCGATTGCCTCTACACCCGGGACCTCCACACAGGAGAGCGCCGGCGCACGATGCTGGCAGACATAGAGACGATGGCAGCGCTGGCCGAGAAGCTCCCGAACATCGACTTCGTCATGAGCATGGGCATCCCCCACGACGTCCCGCAGGTGGTGGACGACCTGGCCCAGTTCGTGGGCATGCTGAAGGGCACCCGGAAGCCGCTCGTCATCGCGCCGCGTGACGGCGCCTTCCTGGACGAGATGGAGGAGATGGCGGCGGCCTGCGGCGGAGCGGACAGCTTCGCCGTCTACGCCATGCCGTCACCCCCGCTGCAGCACGACGCCGACGCTCTCACCAAGATCATCGGTTGCGCGGAACGGCAGATACCGCTCATCTACGCGTCGGCCCCCAACGCGGGCACCACCTCACCGCGCTCGATCGCCGCCACCGTGCTCGTCAACAACGCCGAGGTGCTGAGCGGCCTGGTGCTGCACCAGTACATCCGGCCCGGGGCACCGTTCATCTACGGCGCCGGCGGGGGCGCCATGGACATGCGGGCGATGACGGCCGACCCCTACAGCATCCCTGAAGCCTGCCTCGCTCTGCAGGCGTGCTGCGAGCTCGCCCGCTTCTACGACCTGCCGAGCTTCTCCTACGCCGGCGATGCGGAGTCCAAGATCCTCGACGAGCAGTGGTCGGCCGAGGCGGCACTCACGTGCCTCGCCGGAGCCCTGTCGCGGGGAACGCTGCTCCACGACGTCGGCTACCTCGAGTGCGGCATGCAGAGCTCCTGCGAGTCGATCGTCCTCGGCGACGCCCTGGTCTCCTGGGCCCGTGCGTTCACGCACGACGTGCCGCTCGACGAGTACGCTCTCGCTCTCGACGAGATCACCAAGGCGGGTCCCGGAGGCCATCACCTCGCCTCACGGTACACGCGTCGCCACTACCGTGAGTTCTGGAACGACGAGCTGTTCGACCACGCCTCGTACGACAGCTGGGTCACGGCCGGTGAGAAGACCCTGCGCGACAGGGCCCGCGAACGGGCACTGACGCTCGTCGAAGGGGAGCGTCGGTTCACCCTGAGCGAAGAGCAGGATGCCCGTCTCGAAGAGCTGCTTGCCGCAGCGCAGTCGCGCTCCGACAAGCGGCTCTGAGACGAGCGGCTCAGACCTTCTGGCCGACCAGCTCCTGGACGAGCGCCACTGCACGAGGCGCGTCCGACGCGTAGCCGTCGGCGCCGGCCTTGTCGGCGTAGGCCTGGGTCAGCGGGGCGCCGCCGAGCAGGACCCTCGCCTTCAGACCGGCCTCCCGGATCTGCGCCACGCCGACGTCCATCCGCGGCATCGTCGTGACCAGCAGCGCCGACATGCCGACGATGTCGGCGTCGCGTTCGCTCGCCGTCGTGACGAAGTCCTCGGGAGCCACGTCGACGCCGAGATCGACGACGTCGAATCCCGCGCCCTCGAGCATCAGGGCCACCAGGTTCTTGCCGATATCGTGAAGGTCACCCTGGACCGAGCCGATGACGACCGTGCCACGAAGACCCGTCGCATCGACGGGAAGATGCGGCTTGAGGACCTCCAGGCCCTCCTTCATCGCGTCGGCCGCGATGAGGATCTCGGGGATGAACATCTCGCCCCGGGTCATCAGACGGCCGGCCTCGTCCATCGCCGCGATGAGACCGTCGTCGAGTATCTCCACCGGATCGGTCCCGGCGTCGAGCTCCGCCTGCACCAGACCCGCCGCGCGCTCATCGTCGCCGTCGAGCACCGTGTTCTTGATCTCCTCGATGGCCACCGCTCCTCCTCTCAGGGCACCAGGGCTTCGTCGGCGCGACGCACGATGGCGTCCATCTCGTGCCGCGTATCGTCGGGCAGGTCCAGCGGCTCGAGGCCGTCGCGGAGCTCGCGATACCTCTCCACCGCTCGCTCGTAGAGGTCCTTGCCGCCGCCCGCCTGCCACATGTCGAGCGGCTCGGCCACGAAGAGGTCCGGCCGTACCGCCTCCCGGCAATGACGGACGGTGTGCCTGCGCTTGATGTAGTGCCCGCCGGCCCCGGCGCCGAGGATCTCCTCGACCGCCAGGGTGTCGTCATCGACCGTGACACCCGCGATGCATCGCCGCTCGATCTCCACCAGCCGATCGTCGATGACCAGCTGGACGGGGCTGGCGAGCGTGGAGCCACCGAGACGACCGGCGCCGTAGATGATGTCGGCCCCGGCCATGCAGCACATCGTGGGCTGCAGGCTCTTCGAGACCATCGTCTGACCGTCGGAGACGTACGAGTCCGTCTGCAGCGACGACGTGAGGACCGGAAGCCCGAGTCCTTCCTTCATGAACTGGGCGGCAGCCGCCTGGGCGAGCAGCGTCTCCGGACAACCCATGAGCGCGTTCCCGGTGGCCAGGTCGAGCGTGTAGTTGTAGGCGCACGCGATGGTCGGGTGACCGGGCTCCAGCAACTGGGTCATCACCACCATCGCGAGCACCTCGACGGCGACCAGCAGCGCCGCGCCGGCGAGAGTGCTGGGGCCGGTGCCGCCCGCGAGCACGAGGCTCGAGGGGGCGACAGGCACACCGTAGCGGATGGAGTACAGGATCGTCTCCAGATCCATGGCCTTGTAGACGAGGGGTGACAGCGAGGTGGGGTCGATGAAGACGAGCGGCCGCTCGCGCAGCGCCTCCTCGCTGCCGGCCCGCGCCAGGAGCAGCTCGTAGAAGTACGGCACGGTCTCCAGGCAGTACGCGAGGATGTTGAGCGGCTTCGACGTGTTCTGCAGCTGGATGTTCAGGGCATGCACGTCGGCGGTCTCTGCCGGCACGTCCATCGGCGTCTGGATGGCGCACGCGTCGATGTTCGGCAACACTTCGACGAGCCGGCACCATTCGGCGAACGATTCCTTCGTCACATCGACGAACGACCCCGACTCCGGGTCGTGGTACAGCATCGACTGGATGCACGTCGACGTGTAGAAGGAGCCGTCCGGGTGCGGAAGCGGCAGGTCATGACGCTCGTCCCCTCCCTTGGCGACGACCTCACGAGGGGCCGCCTTCAGCGCCTCCTCGATGAGCTCACGTGAGAAGCGGACGTGGCCGGTGTCGGCGTCGACCAGAGCCCCGGCGGCGGCCAGCCTGGTGAGGGCGTCATCGTGGTCCACCTTGACGCCGTACGTCGACAGCACGTGGACACACTTCTCATAGATCGAATCGATCTCGTCCCTGGAGAGCGGCTCGATCCGCAGACTACCGGCCATCGACGACCTCCTCGGCTTCATGTCGGGTGGACCCTGCACGCGTCGCGACGGGCGACGCCGAGGTGACCCCGGAGTGGGCGACCCCTACCCTAGGCGGCCCCTCATGGCGCGACAAGCTGTGAGTCACCCACGTTCAACATGGTGAACCATGTCGCGTACCACCCACGACCGGATACCGGCCCGGGCCGGGGGCTCACCGCACGCCGTGTCTCTTCGTGGAGAACCGCCGGCGAACGCTCGGCCGCCGGCTCCGGTCAACCGACCACCATTCCCATATCTGGAACGGGGTGACAACTGTCCGGCGACGGCGCAGGCCCGGGCAGGCGATCGCGTCAGGCGCTCCGCCCCGTGCTACTCCGTCGATCCGGCGGCCGACAGAAGACTTCCCTCCGCGACCAGCCGGCGGACGCGCTCGATGTCGGGAGCGAGTGGCCGGTCGGTCTCCAGGAAGGCGACCTGCTCACGGACAAGGTCCCAGACACGCGTGACCGAAGGCGACGGCGCGTGATCGCGAAGCTCGATCGCCTGACAGGCGCAGATGGCCTCGATCGCCAGCACATACTGGGCGTTGCGCACGATGTCCGAGGCCTGCCGTGCGGAGATCGTCCCCATGCTCACGTGGTCCTCCTGATTGGCGGAGGTCGGGATGGAGTCGACGCTCGCCGGATGCGCCAGCGACTTGTTCTCGCTCACCAGCGCGGTCGCCGTGTACTGAGCGACCATGAGACCGTCGTTGATGCCACCCTCGCGAACGAGGAAGGCCGGCAACCCCCCGCTCAGAGCGGGGTTGAGCAGACGCTCTGTGCGCCGTTCCGAGATGTCGGCGAGCTCGGCCACGGCGATGCCCAGCACATCCATCGCCAGCGCCACCGGCTGACCGTGGAAGTTGCCGCCCGAGACCACCCGGCCGGTCTCCGAGAAGACGAGCGGGTTGTCGGTGACGGAGTCGACTTCGATGGCGACGACCGACGCGGCGTACTCGATCGCGTCTCGCGACGCACCGTGGACCTGCGGCATGCAGCGCAGCGCATAGGCGTCCTGCACCCGGCCGTGCTCGGCACCGTCGATCAGTTCGCTGCCCCGCAGGTAGTGACGGAGATTCCGTGCGGAGAGCGTCTGACCGGGATGGGGCCTGCTCTCCTGCAGACACGCATCGAAGGCGTCCGGCACCGCCTCGAGAGCTTCCGCCGACATGGCGCCGACGAGGTCGGCCGTGTCGGCGAGCAGACGGGCGTCATGCACCGCCAGCGAGCCGACCGCGGTCATGGCCTGGGTGCCGTTGGCCAGCGAGAGACCCTCCTTGGCCTCGAGAACGAGCGGCTCGAGCCCGATCGCCCGCAGCGCCTCGCCGCCCGCCAGACGCTCACCGCGGAACTCGGCCTCTCCCTCACCCAGCAGCACGATGGCCATGTGGGCGAGCGGTGCCAGGTCACCACTTGCGCCGACCGAGCCCTGGCAGGGGATCAGCGGATGGACGCCGCCGTTGAGCATCTCCAGCAGACCCTCGACCACGACGGGGCGCACGCCCGACCTGCCGCCGACGAGCGAGTTCGCGCGCAGCAGCAGCATGGCCCGCACGACGTCGGTCGGAAAGGGATCGCCGACGCCGGTGCAGCAGCTCACGACAAGATTGCGCTGCAGGCGACGGAGGTCGTGCGCACCGATCGCCACCGAGCTGAACTTGCCGAAGCCGGTGTTCACACCGTAGACCGGCTCCCCGCGGCTGAGGCACTCCTCGACGACGGCGTGCGAGGCGTGCATCGACTCGTGGCACTCATCGGCGATCGTGGCTCGCTCACCGCCGCGTGCGACGCGTACCACGTCGTCGATCGTGAGGCTGTGCCCGTCGACAAGGACCGTCATGACCGCATCGCCTCAGGCGCTCGTCTCGATGACCTGATCCATGGTCAGGTCGTGGACCTGCACGTAGAACCGTGCCAGGTCGAGGAGGGCCTGCAGCGGCACGGGACCGACGAGCTCGGTGCCGGCGATGGCGACGCCGTACCTCGCGGCCTCGGTGCGGACGGCCTCCATCACCGAGTGGATCGGCGTCTGGCTCGAGTCGGTGAGGTTCATGGAGACCTGCACCATGCCGAGGTCGCCGATCTCGAGCCCGATGGCACGCACGTAACGGTAGCCACCGGTCTTGTTCCGGACGGCATCGGCGATCCCCTTGGCGATCGAGAGATCGTCGGTCCGCAGATTGACGTTGAAGGCGACCAGCGGCGGGCGGACCGAGACCTGGACGCTGCCGGCCCTGGGAACGAACTCGGCAGGACCCTCGTCGGGCTCCCACCCCGGCGTGCCGATCTTCTCCGCCAGGCCCTCGTACTGGCCGACGCGGACGTCGACGAGGCTCGTCCGCTCGGGCCTCGTGGCCGCCGCCTCGTAGTAGTACACGGGCACGCCCTTCTCGCCGACGAACCGGCCGAACTCGCGGGCGACCTCGAGCGCCTCCTCCGTCGTGGTGTCGCCGACGGGGATGAACGGCGCCACATCGAGGGCGCCCTGGCGGGGATGGCTGCCCTTCTGGGTCGTCATGTCGACGACCTCGAAGACCGTCTCGGCCAGCGCTTCGGTCGCCGCCAGCACGGGCTGCGGGTCGCCGATGTAGGAGAAGACGGACCGGTTGTGATCCTCGTCCGAGGAGTAGTCCATGAGATTGACGCCGGGCGTCCGGCGGATCGCGTCGGCCAGCTTCTCGATCCTGTCCGCGTCCCTGCCTTCGCTGACGTTCGGTACACACATGAGCTTCTTCATGACACTCCCCCGGGGGCTCTGCCGGTCCGGCCGACTCCTCTGCGAGCCTGCGTCTCGCGCAGCGCGGCGGTCTCCTTCTCCAGCGCGTCTGCGGCCTCGCGACTGCGCATGGAGCCGATGTTGGCCTCGACGTTCAGCAGGCAGCCGCTCACTCCGGCCTCGGCCAGCGACGCACCGACGGCCAGGTCCGAAGCGGCGGCGGGGTTCGACCGCTCATGCAGCGTATCGCAGATCCCGGCGACCCGGTCGGCGAGTCGTGCGTTCTCCAGCGGCACGGCGGCCGCGTACGCGAGGCCCTCCTCGATCGCCGCCGCGCGCGCATCGCGGGCGGCATCGGTGTCCTTCGGCATGCCGAAGGCTGCCTTCAGGCGAGCATAGGCGGCCACATCTTCGGCCGCTCCCCGAGACAGCTCACCGGCCAGCACATCGGCCGTGGCGGCCATCTCCTCGAACGTCTCCGGAGAGAGCGGGAGATCGTACGGCACCGACAGCCGGGCGACCATACCGGCAAGGCCGGCGGCCATGGCGGCGGCCAGCGCCGCGGCCGCGCCACCGCCGACCTCGTTGTCGCCGGAATCGATGATCCTCTCGAGGACCCTGGCCAGCGAAGCCCCATCGACGGCCGGATCTGTCGCGCCAGACGCCCGGTCGTCGGCCGCGCGCGGCACCCGCTCGTCGGCCGCGCTCATGCGTTCCCTCCCTCGCCTTCGACAGCCGGCCCGACGACGATCCTCCCGCTCTTGACGACGGTCTCGACGACGTTGCCGCCCAGCCGATAGATCACGTCCTCGTAGCGGGGGACCGACCATATCTGCAGGTCCGCACGCTTGCCGACCTCCAGAGAGCCACGGTCCTCCCCCAACTCCAGCGCCAGCGCGCCGCCGGCCGTCGCCGCCCACATCGCCTCCGCCGGACTCATGTGAGAGAGGCGACAGGCGAGCGCCATCACGAACTGCATCGACTCGGTCCAGCACCCCGGACAGAGATCGGTCGCCAGAGCCAGCGTCATCCCTTCCTCGATCATCGCCCGCGCGTCGAACGGGCGCGGATGCGCGACCGCGAAGTCGAGCGCCGGCATGATGACCCCTACGACGTCGGCGGCGGCCAGCGCCCTCATGACATGCCGCGGCGTGTAGTTGAGGTGGTCCACGGAGACGGCCCCGATCTCGGCGCCGAGGTCGGTCCCGCCGACGTATGAGTAGGCGTCGGCGTGGATCTTGGCCTGCATCCCGGCGGCCTGTCCCGCTCGCAGGATGCGCCGCGCCTCCACTTTCGTGTAATAGCCGTCGTCCACCCAGACGTCGACGAACGCGGCGAGCCCCGCCTCGGCGACCCGCATCGTCATCGGCCCGACCAGCTCTTCCAGATACTGCTCGCGACTCCGGTCGTCCGGGAAGCCGTGCGCGCCGAGCAGCGTCGACACCACATCGACCGGCTGCATCTCGTCGAGGACACCGTTGACCTCGAGCAGCCTCACCTCGAACGGCGTCGAGAGGCCGTACCCACTCTTGCTCTCCACGGTCGTGCTGCCGGCATGAAGCATGCGGCGCAGCCGCCCCGCTGCCGCGGCAACGAGCTCCTCGAACGAGGCGGAGCGGGTCATCTGAACGGTCGCTTCCGGGCCGACGGGCACGCCGGCCGCCCGCAGCTCCGAGAGGTCTGCCCCGGTCATCCTGGCGGCGTACTCCGCCACGCGAGAGCCGCCGAACACGAGGTGTGTATGGCAATCGACGAAGCCGGGAGCGACCACCTTGCCGCTCGCGTCGATGGTCGCAGCCTGAGTGCAATCCACCGCGTGCGCGACCTCGTCGGGGTCGCCGACCGCCGCGACGCGATCGGCGACGACCGCCAGCGAACCGCCCGTGACGACGGCCGTCCTGTACGGCGTCGCGGCCGGACACGTCACGATCTGGGCCGCGTTCCGGATGAGCAGATCGGCCTTCGGCAGACCTTCCCTTGCAGTCACCGATCCTCCCCTTCGGTCATCGCGCCGGCTCGATCCCGCCACACGGCACGTCCCCCGAGGTCACCGCGGAGACGCCGGGCTCACGAGCCGAGCACGTCGTCGATCGCGGCCAGCCGTCGAGCCCATAGCGCAGTGTAGTCGTCGATCGGCGGCTGCACGCCGTCGATGTCCGTGAAGCCGTAGTCGTGGGCGAGCTCGACCACGGGAAACGCCTTCCCACTGCGTGACATGACATCCGGATCGGCAGCCAGGTGAGCGATCGCCCGCCCGATGAACTCCGGGGTGTCGGAGATCGTCAGATCGTCGCCGGTCACCGCAAAGCCAGGCTGCGGCCGGTCGGCGGAGATCAGCACCCGTTCCGTCCGCACCCACCGCGGCCAGACGGAGATGGCGGCGACAGAGTGCGGACGCAGATCGGCCGCCATGGCCGACGTCATCCTGTCGACGGCCGCCATGGCCGTCCTGTACGCGACATTGTAGAAGTCGTCCCTGGCCGCGGCGGAGGAGATGTTCATGATCAGACCGCTCCTCTGCCTGACCATGTGCGGCGCCGCGAAGTACGAGATCAGGTACTTCGCGCGGACCCCGATATCGACCTGCAGCGGCCAGTCGTCGAGCGGCGTCTCCCAGAAGTCGCCCTCGAAGCTGGCGGGGAACCCCATCGCGCAGTTGGCGACCAGGTCGATCCGCCCGTGCCGATCCACCACTCGGCCGACGAGCCGCTCGATCTGCCCCGCGTCGGCGAGATCGGTGGGCTCGGACTCGGCGTGGCCGCCTTCGGAGGCGATCTGCTCGACGGTCTCGTCGAGCGAGCCGGGTACCGTCGGTCCGCCGTCGCCCCACGACGGCGCCTCATCGGCTCTCGCCGTCCTGGCGACCGCGACGATGCGGGCACCCTCTCGTGCGAGCTCCACAGCGACACCGCGACCGATGCCACGGCTCGCCTCCGGTCACGAGAGCGACTCTCTCTTTGAGCAGCCCAGTCATCTGGACACCGTCACTTGCCGGGGCCGAAGGTCGCCGTCGGCGTCCACCAGAGAGGGATCTCGATGGACTCGTCGGTGAGCTGGCCTCTGCCCTGCGCGACATCCCTGGCGTCGTCGTAGCCAGCCTGAGCGTGACGCACCACGCCGATGCCGGAGTCGACGGTGAGGCAGACCGACAGCCGCAGATCCGCCTCGTCGCTGCCGTCGGCGATCATCGTCACGCCGGTGTGGACCGCCTCGCCCATCGAGTAGTTCGCCTGCTGGGCGATCAGGTCGCACATGCCCACGGCGTTGAGCAGCCCGTTCAGCATCGGCCAGTCGGAGATCAGATCGCCGCCGTCCTTCATGTCCTCCGACTCGAAGGTCGGGTTGACGATGGACCCGGAGTCGAGATTGTCGCGCGAGAAGGCGACCGGCCCCTTGACCTCGCCCTTCTTGATGAGCTCGTTGACGGCCAGTCCGAAGCGCTTGCGCTGGCCGAAGCCGAGGTAGCAGATCCGCGCCGGCAGGGCCTCGATGGGGATGTGCTCCCGGGCAAGCCGTATCCAGCGGGTGACCAACAGGTCGTCGGCGAACAGCTCGAGGCAGAGGTCGTCGAGCCGCGCCAGGTCGCTCGCCTCGCCCGAGACACAGGTCCAGCGGAAAGGTCCGCGACCCTCGCAGAAGAGCGGCCGGATGTACTCGGCCACGAAGCCGGGGATGGTCATGGCCTCGTCCTCAGGCATGCCCGCGTCGCGGCACTCCTTGCGGATGCTGGTGCCGTACTCGAAGGTCGGGACACCCTTCTCGAAGAAGCGGTTCATGGCCCGCAGTTGGCGGATCATCGACGCGCGCGCCCGCTCCAGATACCGGTCTCTGTCGGACTCACGCAGGTCGGCTGCCTCGTCCGGCGATAGGCCGGCCGGGATGTACGAGACGGGGTCGTGGCACGGACACATCTCGGTGACGATGTCCGGCACGAAACCCATGTCGAGCGCCTCTTCGAACGCCTCGGCGGCGTTGCCGACCACGCCGATGCCGATCGCCTTCTTCTCGGCCGCATGTCGCCTGGCGAGCTCGATCGCCTCTTCGAGAGATGCCGCCTGCGTGTCGAGGAACTCCTTCGCCATCCGCCGTTTCAGGATGCGCTCGTCGGCGTCGACGACGATGCCCACGCCGCCGTGCATGGTCATCGCCCGCGTCTGGTTGCCGCCCATGCCGCCGGCCCCGGCGGTGAACAGGATCCGGCCGACCAGAGAGTCGTCGTAACACTTGCGCGCCACCGCGGAGAGCGTCTCGAACGTCCCCTGGATCACTCCCTGGGTCCCGATGTACTCCCACGGTCCGGCTGTGTACTGCGCGAACATCGTCAGGTTCCTGTCCTGCAGCTCGTAGAAGGTCGGCCAGTCGGCCTTCATGATGTTCGTGTTCGCCATCACCACGCTCGGAGCCAGCGCGTGCGTCTTGAACACCGCCACCGGCATCCCCGACTGGGTCACGAGCGTCTCGTCGTCCTCGAGCTCCTTCAGCGCCTTGACGATGGCATGGTAGGACTCCCAGTTGCGGGCGCACTTGCCGATGCCGCCGTAGATGACCAGATCCTGCGGTCGCTCGGCGTTCTCCATGTTGTTCTCGAGCATGCGCAGGATGGTCTCCTGCTTCCAGCCCTTGCACCGTAGCGTCGGACCCCGCTGCGCCTTCACCGAATAGAGGATCTCCGGCTTCTCGGCGGTACCAGTCATCTCCATGACACTCCTCTTCCTGGCTCGCATCCGGTGCACCCCGCGATGGTCACCGGGTCTTGCAGTCCATCGCCTCGATGTCTACAGTGGGCGTCAGTGAGTTCCGCGTGTTGAACTCATGGTGACTCTTGCCGACCACGCTTCAGACCGCAATCGGCCGCAGCCGTTATTCTTGTACCAGAAGCGTGGCCCATGACTATGGATATGGGAGAGTTCAGAATGGGGAACGAATACTGGCGACCCGGATCATCTGTGTGCGGCGCGCCGACTCACGGCCAGCGGAGGGACGATGGGCGTCACCTCGGTCGCTAGGGCCCTCGACATCCTCGAGTACCTGAGCGGCCGGAACAGGCCTACGCCCGCGGCGGTCATCAGGCGCAACTGCGCGATCCCCAAGTCGAGCCTCCACCACCTCCTGCATCAGCTGAAGCAGAAGCGCTACGTGGCCTATCACCCCAATGAGAGGGGCTGGACCCTGGGTCCGCGGCTCGGAGAGCTGAACTCGGAGGAGCCGCTGTTCTCGCAGGCGCTGGCGGTCCTCGAGGCCTTCCAGTCCGGCGGCAGCAGCCTCAACGCTCGCGCTCTCGTCGAGCTCACCGGATTGCCGACCAGCCTTCTCGACCGGACGCTCTTCGAGCTGGAGGAATACGGCTTCCTCAACGTCCAGGCCGACGGGTCCTACACTCTCGGTCTCGAACTCGTGAGTCTGGCCACCCGGATCCGCTGGATCGACAGGTACCGCCTCGCCTCCCAGTCGATCCTCATCCACCTGCGGGACGCGACCGGCGAGACCGCCAACCTCATCGTCAAGGATGGGGAGTTCGCCCTCTACATCGAGCAGGTCGAGAGCAGACAGCCGCTCCGCTACAGCGGTTGGGTGGGACGACGTGTGCCGCTCGCAGAGACGGCGACGGGGGCCGCGCTCTCGGCACCGGGCGCAGCCCACGTGGTGGTCGGTGCGGTCGACGCGGGCGCCACCGCGATCGCCTGCGGCGTGCCTGAGACCGATCCGGCACTGGCCGTCAGCATCATCGCGCCGACCGCCAGACTCGAGGCCGAGGGGATAGACCGCGCCAAGAGCTGGGTGGAAGCCGCGGCGCGGCAGGTGGCGGAGCGACTGTCTCCAGGCGCGAGGACGTGAGGACTGCGATCACGCGTGGGCCGCGGTGTCGACCGAGATCGTCGGCGGGTCGAGGAGGCAGCGCTTCACCGTGCACTTGTCCATGGCGCGCCGCACGGCCGCACGGTACTTCTCCGGGAATCCTGGAGGGAGATGCAGCGTGAGCCCCAGCTCGGTCACCAGCCTGGTGTCTTCGTCTCGCTTGACGGTCATCGCGATCCGGCTGCCCTCGGCGTCGATGTCGCGCGCCTTCATGAAGCTGAGCGCGTAGGAGCCGGCGCACGTGGCGATGGACGCCAGGAAGAGATCGAAGGGTTCGGGCGCCGCGCCCTCACCACCGTTCGACACGCCCTGATCGGTCTCGATCGTCACCTCGCCGACCGTGGCGGTGGCGCGCATGTTCCCGGGAAAGCTGACGGTGATCTCCACGTTGCTCCATCCCTCCGTGTCGGTGGCGGCGCCGGGCGCCCGTCCGCCCGGTCGCCCGGCTCCAGTCCACCCGGCAGACCGGACCTGTCTCGGCCGCGCTCTCGCGCCGTCACGACGATCCTACAACCCACGATCGCACCGACCGGCTGCGGGAGAAGATACGACGTTGCCACGCATGGACGGCGAGGGCGGCGTCGAAGGAGAGGCCCAGAGCGTCGCGACACATCGTGGAGAGTCGAAACAAGGGGAGGGCAGGCGGCATGTTCCAGGAGTTCCTCGACTGGCTCCCGATCTGGGGAGTACTGCTCGCGTTCGCCATCTTCGCGCTCCTGCTCTACGAGCTCGGGTTCCGCCTCGGCCGCTGGCGCCAGGACCGCACGCCGGAGGAGAAGGAGGGTCCCACCGGCATGCTCGTGGGCTCGATCCTCGCCCTCATGGCGTTCCTGCTGGCGATCAGCATGGGTCTGGCCACCGATCGCTACGACGCGCGGCGCGGTGCCGTGCTCTCCGAGGCCAACTCGATCGGCACGACGTTCCTCCGCGCGGGCTACCTTCCCGAGCCGGCGTCGAGCGAGAGCCAGAACCTGCTCCGCGAGTACGTGCCGCTGCGGATCGTCCCCAGCAACGTGACCGACGAGAAGATCGCGGCGAGTCGCGCCGCCTCCGATGAGATCCTGAACGAGCTGTGGTCGATCGCCGAGGGGCTGGCGAAGGAGACGCCCGAGTCGGAGGTGCTGGGACTCTACATCGCGACGCTCAACGACACGATCGACGCCAACACGACGCGGGTCACGGCAGGGCTCGTCGCCCGCATCCCCCAGACGATCATGCTCCTGTTGTTTTTCGGCTCGGCGGTGACCTTCGCGATGGTGGGCTTCAACGCCGGTCTGACCCGACGACGCAGCCCGCTCACTGCCATCGCGCTGGTCGTCGTCCTCGGCGCGGTCATCGCCCTCATCGTCGACATCGACCGCCCGGTCGGCGGTACGCTCACGACGGGTCAGACGCCGCTCATCGAGCTCCAGCAGCAGATCGGCGATCCTTCGCCCTGAGAGTGAGCCGGCCGCGGCCCGGCGAGAGGAGGCTCGGGATGAGTGAGGACGCCGGTCCCAGGACGCCGTCGGGGCCCGTACCGACGAAGGAGTTCTGGCGCCTTCTCGGCTATGCGGCGATCCTCGGCGTGCTCGGCGCCTTCGCCGGCCTCGCCTTCCTCGGCCTCACCGGCTTCGGGGCGAGGTGGTACGGCGACCCCGGTCTGAGCTGGTTCGAGGGCCCGGTGTGGTGGATCGCGGTGGCGGCCGGCGCCGGCCTGCTCGTGGGGGTCCTTCGCCGCCTGTTCCGCCTGCCGTCGAAGACGCCGGGGATCTTCGAGGATCTCGAGAGCCAGCGCGTCGATCCCAAACTGATGCCGTCGATCGTCGCCGTCTCCGGCATCTCGCTGCTCGGCGGCGCGAGCCTCGGCCCCGAGGTGGCGCTCGGCACGATGGGCGGCGGCGCCGCCGGGTGGATCGCCAGGCGGCGGAAGCTCGACGACGATGCGGCCAAAGCGACGACGCTCGGCGGCATCGCCGGTGCGTTCGGCGGTCTGTTCTCCAGTCCGCTGGTCGCCGTGCTCCTGGTCCTCGAGGTCGCTCGACCGAATCGCAAGGTGCTCGGCTACGCGTTCTTCTCGAGCGTCGTCTCGACGAGCGCCGCCTTCGGCATCTACTTCGTCATCGCCGGCAGCGTGTTCCTCGGCATCTACAAGGTGCCGCAGTACCAGTATGAGGACTGGCATCTGCTCGCCGGCGTTGGCCTGGGTCTGCTCGCCGCCGTGACGGTCGCTCTTACAGTCGTCGTCCGGGCGCTGGCCGAGAGGCTGTTCCGCCGTGTGAAGGTCCCGGACCTTCTGCTGCCCATGCTCGGGGGACTAGTGTTCGGAGCGGTCGGCGTGATGCTGCCGCTGACCAACTTCACCGGCAGCGATCAGCTCGGCACGGCGCTGCAGAACGCCGGCACGCTCGGCATCGGGCTCCTCCTCGCCACCCTGTTCGGCAAGATGCTCACCTTCGCCGTGAGCTCGGTCAGCGGCTTCATCGGCGGACCGATCTTCCCGATCCTGTTCATCGGAGGGATCATGGGGATCGTCGTCAACCAGCTCTTCCCCGAGGTGCCGCTGGGGCTCTCGTTCACCTGCATGCTGGCGGCGCTGCCCGGCGCCATCGTCGCCGCGCCGTTCACGATGGTGCTCCTCGCCGCGCTCCTCACCCAGGTCGGCGCCCTGCAGACCGCGCCGGTCCTGATCGCCGTGGCGACCGGGTCGCTCACCATCGCCGGCGTCCGTTCCGTCATGGCCGCCCGGAAGAAGTCGGCGACGACCGACAACGGTCAGCCCTGACGACTGCGATGTGACGACAGCGCCGAGTCGAGGGGGGCGACGCCCGCGGCGACCGTCTGTCGCGTCGGTGACGTGACGCCTCCTCGGTGGCCCGACGGCGAAGGCCGTCGCGAGCCGCGCCGCGACTAGCGCCAGACCGCCAGAGAGAAGAAGTCGGAGACCAGGCCTTCGCCGTGCTCGACGTCATGGCCGCCGGCGAGGTAGACGTTGTCGCCGAAGACCGCGACGTCGTTGGCCCAGTCGACACCATCGTCGTTCTCTCCGAGGTAGGTCCCGGCATCGGGGTAGGTCGTCTCCCAGAGAGTGGCCCCACCGGTACCGTACTTGACGAGGATGGCGTCGGAGTCTTCACCGGGCGTGCTCCAGCCGCAGACATAGGTGCGCCGCGACGAGTCGACGGCGAGGGCCGTTCCGACATCGCTGCCGGCGGTCTGCAGGATCCGCTGCCAGAGACGCCTGCCGGAAGAGCTGTAGAGGCGGGTGACGATATCTTCCTCGCTCCCCCGGCGCACGCAGGCACCGGTCACGTGCACCTGTGCCTTCCTGTCGACGGCGACGTCGGTCCAGATGTCGTCACCGCCACCGTTGCCGGCCGTGTAGCGCACCCACTTCCTCCTGCCGTCGTACCCGTACTTGAGCAGCAGCGCGTCGCCCGGCCTCGAGTCGGTGAACTTGCCGCTGCCGCAGAGGTACACCGCGCTGCTGGTCAGGGCGATCGCCGCGACGGACTCGGAGCGGTGCCGGGAGTCATCGTAGTAGCGCACCCACTTCCGTGAGCCGCCGAGCGAGTACCGAAGGAGGACGATGTCGAGACGGCGGCGGGGCCGCTCACTGACGCCGGCGACGAAGAGGCTGGAGCCGCGCACCGCGATCGCGTGGCCGGCATCGTAGCGGACACCGCCGTTGTTGAGCCGCTTGGCGAAGCGGCGCCTGCCGTCGCGGCCGTACTTGAGTACCAGCAGGTCGTAGCTGCCGTCCCGGCGCTGGCTGTAGCCGGTGACGTAGACGTTGCCGTACTTGTCACGGGCGATCGCCGTCGCCTCTTCGTCTCCGCCCGGAGCGGCGTCGAAGGTCCTGGCCCAGACGACCGTCCCGCCGGGCCGGCCGCCGTCGGTCTCGTTGAGGAGCTTGAGGATGACGACGTCGGTGTCGCCGTCTGCCGACTCCGTCGTGCCGGCCACATAGACGCAGTCGCGCGGACCGTCGGCGACCGCCCCGGCGGTCCAGTCGGCGCCGCCGCTGCCGTCCCAGGTCGCCGGCACCGAGCCCCAGCGCGGCGTGCCGTCGGGCAGATAGCTTCGGTAGCCGATGTCGTAGTCGCCGTTTGAGGAGACCACGTCGCCGACGACGATCGCGTTGCCGGCGGCGTCGGTGACGACCGCGACGGCCTCGTCGTCGCCCCGGCCAGAAGGGACGGGGTCGGACCAGCGGTGGTCGCCGGGATCTGTCGAGGTGTACATCGGCGGCAGCGGCGACGCCGGTTCGTCTGGACTCCAGTGGATCTCACCGTGAAGGGCCGGCTCCGCCCCCCCTGAGTGCTGCTCGAAGCGCAGGTCGATCGACGCGAGAGCCCCGTCGACGTAGGTCACGCTGTCGACGGCGAACCACCCCGTGAGCGTGTTGCTGGCCCGGCCCTCGCCACTCCACTTCAATCCGCCTTTGACCGGATTGTGGAAGAAGCAGCGCTGCAGATCGGGGTAGTAGCCCGGTTCGAGCTGCGAGAGCGAGATCATGGTCTCGAAATCGCCGCTCCACGACTCGTCGCCCGTGACTCGCACATCTAGCTGGCCGCCATAGGCCGAGACGCTGATCACCGCGTTCGCCTGCGCGTAGAGGTACTTGCGACCGGCGCCGATGTAGTCTCCGGTCTCGCTGTCGAGGTAGACGTAGCTGCCGCTCTCCGGGACCGATCCCTCGGCAGGCCGCCAGAGCGTGTCCGGGACCGGCACCACCGGCCCGGGCGGCTGGGTCGGATCGTCCGCTCGCCAGTGGATCTCGCCGTGCAGGGCCGGCGTGGCTCCCTCGGAGTGCTGCTCGAAACGCAGGTCGATCGACGCGAGAGCGCCGTCGACGTAGGTCACGCTGTCGATGGCGAACCATCCCGTGAGCGTGTTGCTGCCGCGGCCCTCGCCACTCCACCTCAGTCCACCCTTGACCGGATTGTGGAAGGAGCAGCGCTGCAGATCGGGGTAGTAGCCCCGCTCGAGCTGCGAGAGCGAGATCATGGTCTCGAACTCCCCGTCCCACGACTCATCGCCGTCCACGCTCACGTCGAGATGGCCGTCGTGCGCCGTGACACGCAGTAGCGCGTCCGCCTGCGTGTAGAGGTACTCGCCGCCGGCGCCGATGTAGTCTCCGGTGTCGCTGTCGAGGTAGACGTAGCTGCCGCTCTCCGGGACCGACCCCTCGGCAGGCCGCCACAGGTCGTCGGGGATCGGAACGACCGGCCCGGGCGGCTGGGTCGGATCGTCTGCCCGCCAGTGGATCTCGCCGTGCAGGGCCGGCGTCGCTCCCTCGGAGTGCTGCTCGAAGCGCAGGTCGAGCGACGTCAGCGCGCCATCGGTGTAGGTCACATCGTCGACGGCGAACCACCCCGTCAGCGTACCGCTGCCGCGCCCCTCGCCACTCCAGTCGAGTCCGCCCTTCGTGGGGTCGTGGAAGGAGCAGCGCTGCAGATCGGGGTAGTAGCCCGGCAGCAACTCCGCGAGGGGAGTCATGACCTCGAATTCCCCGTCCCACGACTCGTCGCCCGTGACCTGGACGTTGAGCCTGCCGCCCTGTGTCGAGACGTTGAACACCGCGTCCGCCTGCGTGTAGAGGTACGCGCGGCCGGCGCCGACGAAATCACCTTCGTCGCTGTCGAGGTAGACGTAGCTGCCGCTCTCCGGGACCGACCCCTCGGCGGGCCGCCAGAGGTCGTCGGGGATCGGAACGACCGGCCCGGGCGGCACGATCGGCTCGTCTGGCCTCCAGTGGATCTCTCCGCGCAGAACGCCTCCGCTGGACGACTGCTCGAAGCGCAGGTCGATCGACGCCAGCTCGTTGTCGACGTACGTCACGCTGTCGAGGGCGAACCATCCCGTGAGCGGGCTGCCGCCGTGTCCCTGCCCCGCCCAGCTGAGCCCACCCATCGTCGGATCGTGGGCGGGATAGCCCAGCAGGTCCGGGTAGTAACCCGGCTCGAGCTTCATCGATGTGGCCATGGCCTCGAAGTCGCCGTCCCACGACTCGTCGCCCTCGATCAGTACGTCGAGATGCCGGCGCCCCGCGGAAACGCTGAGCACCGCGCTCTCCTGTGTGTACAGGTAGTCGCCGCCCTCGCTCTCGAGATAGGCGTAGGTGCCTCTCTCCGGGGTGGCCCCCTCCGCCGGCCGCCAGAGGCTCTCCGGGATCGGGACCACCGGCCCCAACGACGACGCCGGCTCGTCCGGCCGCCAATGGATCTCTCCGCGCAGCGCCGGCGTCACCCCGCTGGAGTGCTGCTCGAAGCGCAGGTCGATCGACGCCAGCACGCCGTCGACGTAAGTCACCTCGTCGACGGCGAACCATCCGGTCAGCGTGGTGCTGCCGCGCCCTTCCCCGCTCCAGCTCAGCCCACCCTTGGCGGGGTTGTTGAAGGGGTAGCGCTGCAGATCGGGGTAGTAGCCCGGTTCGAACCGCGGGATCGTGAGCATCGTCTCGAACCGCCCGTCCCAGGATTCTTCCCCGTCGACCTCCACCTCGAGGTTCCGGCCGTTCGCCGAGACGCTGAGCTCCGCGCTGGCCTCCGTGTAGAGATACTCGCCGCCGGCGCCGATGTAGTCACCGTCATCGCTGTCGAGGTAGACGTAGCTGCCGCTGGCCGGGACCGACGCCTCCGACGGCCGCCAGAGCTCGTCGGGGACCGGCATCACCGGCCCGGGCGGCTGGGTCGGATCGTCCGCTCGCCAGTGGATCTGGCCGTACAGGACCGCCGTGTCCCCCGAGCAGCCCACTGCGAAGCGCAGGTCGATCGACGCCAGCGCGTCGTCGACGTAGGTCACCTCGTCGACGGCGACCCATTCCTCGGGCGAGCCGAAGCCGCGCCCCTCTCCGCCCCAGTAGAGTCCGCCTACGGCCGGATTGTGGAGAGGGTAGCGCCCCAGATCGGAGTAGTAGCCGGGTTCGAGCTGCGAGAGCGAGTACATGGCCTCGAAGTCCCCACTCCACGACTCGTCCCCGTCCACCGTGATATCGAGGTGGCCGCCACTCGCCAGGATCCTGAGCACCGAGTCCGCCTGCGTATACAGGTACTCGACGTCACCGAAGTCGAGATAGACGTAGCTGCCGGTGGCCGGGACAGACCCCTCCGCGGGCCGCCAGAGGTCGTCGGGGACCGGCACGACCGGCCCGGGCGGCTGCGTAGGGTCGTCCGCCCGCCAGTGGATCTCACCGTGCAGGGCCGGCGTCCCGCCCTCGGCGTGCTGCTCGAAACGCAGGTCGATCGACACGAGGCTACCGTCGACGCAGGTCACCTCGTCGATGGCGACCCAGCCCGTCAGCGTGCCAGGACCGCGCCCCATGCCGCTGAAGCAGACTCCGCCCGTTGCCGGGTCGTGGAAGGACCAGCGCTCCAGGTCGGGATAGTAGCCCGGTTCGAGCTCCGTCAGCGCGGCCATGGTCTCAAAGTCCCCATACCACGACTCGTCCCCCTTGACCTGAACGTCGAGCTTGCCGCCGTCGACCGAGAGCTTGAGTAACGCGTTCGCCTGCGTGTAGAGGTACTGCTCCCCCCAGCCGACGGGATCCTCGGGGTCGCTGTCGAAGTAGACGTAGTTGCCGGTCTCCGGCACCGAGCCATCGGCCGGCCGCCAGAGGGTGTCGGGGATGGGGAGGATCGGTCCGGACGTGGTCTCCGCCTCGGACTCGGTCGAGGCGGAGGCGGAGGGCACGGAGGGGCTCAAGAGACAGACGGCGACAAGCGTCGCCACCGCAAGGGCACACCCGATCGTGCGGATCGCCACGGTGCGCATCGTCAGTGCCCCTCCCACCGGGTCATGCTCGGACTCCTCCATGAGCCGAACCCCGTACCACTCTCTTCAAAGAGCCATCCGCTGTCAAGGCGAAGGCAGATCGACCGGTGTGATCTCGCCGACCGCACCCCGTTGCCAGCAGTAGTCGAGCATGGTGTTCCTCAGAACGGGAGGGAGAGAGCAGATGAGCGCGAGCTCCGCGTTCGCCGCCGAGAAGGGTGAGCCGGTCGTCCCCGGCGACGGCATCAACGCCCCTGTGCGCGCCGGCGACGGGATCCCGAACCAGGACCAGGGCATTCACGGTCCCGGCAGCGGCGCCTCGAACTCTGGCGACGGGATCTCCGACGGACCGGGTTGGTGAGACGACGGCTCTCGCCTGAGCCACCTTGAGCAGAAGAGGGCGCCCTCACCGGCGCCCTCTTCTGCTTCTCGGGTCGCGAGCGTCACGCTCGACCCGGCTCCATTGCGCTTCCGGCGCAACGCAGACGCCATTGCCACCCGTCTCGGCGGCTTCCTATACTCCTCTTCACCAGACCGGCAGACGACAAGGGGGATGTCGTGAAGAGGCTGGCGCTTGTCCTGACGACCCTCGTTCTCGCGGCCTGTGCGCCGATGCTCGGCGCCTGTGGCGAGGAGACGCCTCAGGGGACGGGAGCAAGCCCGTCTGCCGGAGCGGAAGAGGGCGAGCGGGAGTACGACCTCGATGAGACCGCCCAGACGGCGGCCGGACACCTGGGTGGAGAGGGCGCAGCCGCCTACGCGGTCATGAAGGCCTTCGACAGCGGATACTCGCCCTACCAGATCGCTCATGCCATCGACGCGGGGCTCATCGATGAGTCGGGAGGTATCGAGGGCCTGACCCCGGCCTGGCCTGCCGGCGACACCATCAGCCGCAATGAAGCTGCGCCGGTCGAAGTCGCCGCCGTCGATGCCAGCCGCTTCCTCCCGACCCTCCTGGCCGACACCGGTAGCGGCCTCCCCACCCGCGCCGGCTTCGAGGAGCTCTTCGCCAAGCTCAGCGAGGCGGGAGAGTCCGGGCGCTGGCTGGCCTGGCTGCTCGGTGTGACCGGGATGGGCTACAGCGCCGGGCAGATCATCCAGTACCTCGAAGTGAACATGCCGTACAGGAACGCAGTGCCACCCAACTCCTTCGGCGTGCCGGTCCTCGTCGACGCCGAGGGCGACCTGGTCGATGCCGAGCTGCCGGCCGACTGGCCCTACTGGGGCAGGGGCATCCTCATCGATCTGCATGAGGACGAGGACCTCGACTGGGAAGACGACTGGACGGTGCTCGTCATCGGCATGGTCAACGCCGGCTACTCGAAAGAGGAGATCGATGAGGCCTTCAGCACCAGGAGTGTCGGGCTGTGCTCCACCCAGAGCGGCTCGTCCGACGGCGAGGTGACCTTCGCACCCTGCTGGGTCAAGGACGGCGAGCTCGTCAAGCCGGCCGACGACACCGGTCCCTACAGTCCGGCAGAGATCCTGATCGGCGACGTGCTGCCGGAATGGCCGACGAACCTGGCCGACATCGGGAACGGCGAGGCGGTGAGCCGGGCGAGGGTCAGCCTCGAGCTGACGCCGTACCTTCCCAGCCCGGACAGCCACAAGCAGATCACGTCGTACGAGATCGTCATGGAGATAGAGCCGGCGGCGAACGGCACGTGGTACGAGGTCGAGGGCAGCTGGAGGATCGAGCTCCTCGAGACCGAGACCGACGAGAGCATCAACAGGAGCTACGTAAAGGGGGAGCGGCACGTCCTCGAGGGGCAGTTCTACACGACCGAGCCGCGTCCTCTCGATGACCTCAGACTCGACACCGTGGGCTACTGGACCTTCTACGAAGCCAACGGCGAACACGGCTGGGAGCAGACAGACGATACCGATGGTGGTTTCACCGGCTCGCTCGACCAGGATCTGAAGGGCTGGGGCAGCCTGGGCGCCTACGGACCCTGCCTGGTGAACTGGAAGCACCCATCCGACTACGAGCCCCATCCTGCTCCGTGAACTGCAGGCTCCGCGCCACGGCGCGACACGTCAGCGGCTTGCCACCCAGGTCACGACGTACTCGGTGTCCCTGCCGGGGAGCGCGATGCCCGGATCGCGCATGACCCAGCTTCCAATGAGGTCGCGCTCGCCCGCCACCATCTCGAAGTGGCACAGGGCGATGCCCATGTCGACGCGCTGCAGATCGGCGATGCGCAACACCGTGAACAACGCGCTGTTCTTGCCGTAGCCTCTGGTGCGCCGCAGATAGAAGTGCCAGGCCTTGTCGTTGCGGACGATGCGCCACGGCTGCTTGTTGGTCGCCGAGGGCGCCGTGCGGACAGCCTCCAGCGCCTCGGCGTAGGCGCCGACGGCGCCGACCTCGAGCGGCGTGCCGAAATCCCGCTCGAAGAAGAGCGAGGAGGCAGGCAGTCGTCGGCCGCCCAGCTCGCGCTCGCGGATGCGCTCGGTGCCATCGTCGCCGATCAGGCCGACCGATACCACGGCGGGCATGCTCTCGTCGCGCTCGAGGCCGCCGAAGCGGCGGACGAAGGTGCTTCGCGTGAACGTGCCGCCGAGCCAGCAGGTACCAAGACCGAGGCTGGTCGCGTAGATGACCACCTGCTCCAGCAGGTAGCCGTAGTCCTCGAGGTCCTTTGGCGCGCGCCTCACGGCACCGGCGATGAAGGCGGTCGCGCCCTTGATGAATCCGTATGTTCCCAGGCGTTTCAGCGCACTCGCGTCTCCTGGAGCGGCGGCCAGAAGCACGAACCGGGCCCGCGAGCCGAGGGGCCCGAGGGTGGTGACCGCCATGAACTCCGTGAGCAGACGCTGCTGCTCTGCGGCGATGGGTTCGGGCCGGTAGGTTCTGCACGAGTACCGCCGCCGGACCAGTTCGCCGGCAGGCGAACTCGGCACGGGCGCGCCGATCGTCGGTTCAGGCATCAGATCTCCTCACGTCATGTCTGTCGTCTGTGCCGGCTGATCCGCCCCGACACTAGTCCACCTTCCACGGTAGTGCCATCACCAGATCAGGAGGCGTCGATGCTCCATCGCTCGCAGGCGAGCACTCTGGCAGGGGAACTCATCGACGGGCATGTCGGCATGCCCTCGAACTCCGGACGGCAGCAACGTATCGAGTATGCCGAAAGAGCAACACATGCAGGAGGAACGCAGGGGAATGATGTGGAGGCGGCGACCGGAGTCGAACCGGTGATGGAGGTTTTGCAGTCGTGAGCGGCCGGGAGGCGAAGACCGGCAAGAAGTCGTCTATCGTGCGAAATGCTTCTGTATCTCGGAGGTCCTCCGGCATCATAAAGCTGCCCTGTGCAGGACTTTCTCGTCCTAGAGGGTCTCACGAGCCCCGAAAGTCAGAAGCATGTCGGCCCCTACGCGTCCTTCATCGGCGCTCGACGGGGCCCTCCGAGCATGCGGTGTGGCCGGCCCGCAGCGCCCCGTCGCGGTACGCAGGCGCAGCACGTCGGCCCCGCGTCGGCGCCCCGCAGGCCGGCACAGCGGCACTGAGAGCGAGAGCCGGCGGGCCCCCGCAGGGGCCCACCGACGCACCACGTCGGCCCCACGTCGGCGTCTGAGACCGCCCCAAGACCGACGAGCGGACCGGTGGACCCCGTCAGGAGCCCGCGGCCCGCTCCCGGCCAACCGCCCGGCAGGACGTCGGTCGCAACGACCGTCCCGTCGACGCAGCTCAGCCCTGGATCGACTCGGCCACCATCCGTCGTCCCTTGATGAGCAGGTGGGTCAGCCCCCAGACCAGAGCATCGACGCGGTCCGGTGAGCCGAGCGTCTTGCGGTCGAGGTCGGGGGTAAAGACGCACATCTGATCCTCGAGGGCGGCGTGGCAGCCGATATGGTGGACGCGGCCCTGCTCGTAGAGGCCCGCCACCGGTTCGGCCCGCTGGTACTTGCCGCGGGTGGCGTGGACCTTGCGCACCGGCAGGTCGGGGTCGATGACCCGCAGCATGTCGCGCACCAGCTCACCGCCCTGGTTGACCTCGGCGATGATCGCATCGGCGCGGTGGAGGTGGTAGGCACGGGCGACCCGCTGGGCCCACTCGTGCGGTGGGTAGCGACCGGAGAGGTCGGCCAGCACGTAGCCCTGCCAGGCCTCATCGCGCCCGACGACCACGATGCCGGTCTCATCGCCCTCCTGGCCGCTCCCGACCGCCGGATCGACGGCCACCACCACCCGCTCAAGCTGCGCCGGGGCGCTTGCCAGGTGTCCATGACCACTCAATAATGTCGCTCCGTGACCATCGAATCTTGTAGGTCCCTGAAGGACGACGTCCTCGCTGTGGTTCTGATGGTCTTCTCCTGTCTGCGTTTCGATCAGGAGGAGGCTGAGTG